>Ga0265296_1000050_pt1 | contig 271842 bp, 272 predicted proteins | sample MunlanPumphouse1_FD_189073 | JGI IMG/M metagenome (GOLD analysis project Ga0265296, IMG submission 189073) | Groundwater microbial communities from a municipal landfill in Southern Ontario, Canada - Pumphouse #1 | ecosystem: Environmental > Aquatic > Deep subsurface > Groundwater | place...
AAAATCGGCCGGTCCGCTGCGCTGGTTGAAGGCTGCGCTGACCGGCCTCTTGCCAACCCCACCAACCCCAGTTCAGATCACCAAAGGACTCTCGTTATGGCTGGATGAGAAACGGGGGTCACGTCAGTCATCACCGATCTGGGCGACGCGTGGCACCGCTTCGCCGCCATGTTCGACTCCCTCCGCAGCGTGAACCACAGCGTGGGCTATTCAATCGACGGCGATCATATCAACGGGATCGAGTGCCAGCACCTACGCATCAGGCGCTCTCTGCAAGGCATCTATTTCAGCTTTTTGAAGGGCTACGGACAGAACTACGCGGACGAACTGTCTTGGCGGGACGATCACCGTCAGATGGACAATGGTCGGCGGATGCTTTTGCTCGCGCGGCGGGCGGCGAAGATGCCGGTCGCCAAGGAGTGGGTAGGCTATTGGCGGAAACGCCCGGCGGTTTCAGCGGCGGGCGTGGGGTGATGCGGAACTCCGCCGGCGCGCCTCGCTTTTCCGCCAAGCCCTCCCGAACCCTCTGCATCAACCCGCCTCTGATCGTGACCGAGAACTTGTTGGCCAGACGGTAGTCCGGTTCGATGCCCATCTCAGCCATCACGAGATGTGCGAGTTCCTGTGGCTTCATCCATCCGCCGCGCTTGCGCAGGATCGCCGACGCTTGACGGCCGACGAGGGGATACTTTTCCTTTGGCTTAGGTAGCTTGGGCGTGAGGAGGAACGGCTCCCAGCCGACGTCATAGAGCAACCTGATGTTGTCTCGGACTTGATCCATCCGACGACGGAGTTCGGTTTTCTCCCGGTCTATCCGTTCCTCAGCCTCGACAATTTCCTTGAGGCCGTTCGCGCTTTCGGCCTGAGTCTCAATGACTTTCAGTTCGCCAAGCAATTTGGCATAGCGGTCTTCGAGAACGGCCTTCGACATGGCCATCACCTCACCATCTGTCGGCTAATATCCGGTTTAGCCGGGTGCCGTTGGACGATTAGGTGACTTTGCGCCCTAACAGCGCCGTTGGGAGAAGGTGGCCCGAAGGGCCGGATGAGGGTCGGCTCCATCCGTCGGCGTCAGCCGTCGCAGTGGCTGACGTCCAGCATCCCACCCTCACCCTTTCGGCTTGGCGCATCGCTGCGCTCTGCGAGCCTCAAGCCCTCTCCCAACGGGAGAGGGTTACAGCTTTTCGACCAGGCCGCGCGCGGCGGCCGTCACCTCGGCCCAGGTGACCTCGAACCCGGCTTCGTCGCCGAAATAGGGGTCGGCGACGGCCTGGCCCTCGCGGCCGGGGACGTGGTCGAGCAGCAGGCTGAGTTCGGCGGTCGCGTCGGCGGGCGCCAGGCGGCGCAGGTTCTCCAGATTGTCGTGGTCCAGGGCCACCACATGGGTGAAGCGGCGGAAATCGGCCTGCGTCACCTGCCGCGCCTTCAACCCCGAGATCTCGACACCATGCCGCCGCGCCGTCGCCTGCGCCCTCGGGTCCGGCGGCTCGCCCGCATGCCAGTCCCCGGTCCCGGCGGAATCGACGATCAGATCGAGGCGGAGCCGCTCCGCCTCGGCGCGCAGGGCGGCCTCTGCGAGGGGCGAGCGACAGATGTTGCCGAGGCAGACGAACAGGATGGAGGGCATGGGATCTTTAAGTATTCCGGGGTCAGTTTTTCGGACCCGCCTCGTCGGCAGGTTTTAGAAATTGAGTGCGAAAGATTTCTGCGCCCGTTTCCTTGATGAACCCTCGGGCTGACAAAAGCGTCGAGCCGCTGAGTTCAACTTCCGCCCAAGACAAGAAGTGGCCGTTTACCTTGATAGCCAACTTGCTGGTCGGTTTTGTGCCCGGAACGTCGAAATCCATCGCCCCGGTGCGCTGACGTCCGTCATCGTCGATAAAGTGGAACTGCACTTTGATCGTCATCGCCGCTCCTTGAGATTTTGCATCGGTCATGAACCTCGGACCAATATCTGGCTCGAACATCGCAGAGGCGTGAGCCGCCGCGATTTGGCCGGCAACATCAACCACGATTTCCGCAACTGGTTTGGCCTCGGCCTGACGGTCAGGATGCCAAGCGTCCTGCCGCTTCAGGTTGCCGTGGAAATAAAATCCACGACGGTCGAGTAGGTGTTTGACTAAAGCATCCGCAGTGGAATGTGTGACGATGGTAGGTTTAGCAGCTGAACGATTGTCATCAGGATCATTTGTGATCGACAAGATCGTTTGATCAAGCATGCTTTTGAAATCAGCGTTCCCAACCAGTTCGCGCATTAAATCGCGAGTTTGAAACTTACCGTTTCCGTACAACGCTTCGATAAGAAGAAATCCAAATCGGAAAGCATCAATGTATTGTTGGGTGATAAGCGCTTCGCGAGCCAAACGCGTCATGTGAGAAGCAAACGATGGATCATCGTTACTTTCGACGGCATAAAAGGCTTGCGCCATCATATCGAAAGGAAGTGGCGGATTTGGCCTTACGCTCTTTGAGCTGAACCCGAACATTTGTATGGCTTCGCGTTCCTCATTGTTGGCGGGGATATAATCCACTTCCATTGCATTAATATCGATTGGAACGGCGAAATATAGATTGATGTAATCGCTAAAGCGTTGTGCGATACGACGTCCAATTTCCCCTATGCTACCGTTGATTGTAATCTCAGCCTTTATAGGGCCGTCGAGTTTTTTTACTGATGGTGCAAGGCTGGTTGGTTGGTTAGTAAAAAATAGAACAAATGCCGTAGCTTCGCCATTGGTGAACTCAAACGACATCTCGGCACCCGACCCATTCAAAATCCAGGCGTCATCCAGCTTTAATGGACGCAAGATTGGGAATTTGAGTCGAACGTCCATCCCTCTCACCTTCTCCCGAACAGCTTCTCCAAGTCGTGCAGCTTGAGCTCCACATAGGTTGGCCGTCCGTGGTTGCACTGGCCCGAATGCGGGGTGGCTTCCATCTGGCGGAGCAGGGCGTTCATTTCGGGGGCGGAGAGGACGCGGCCGGAGCGGACGCTGCCGTGGCAGGCCATGGTGCCGCAGATGGCGGCGAGGCGTTCCTTGAGCGACAGGGCCTGGCCGTGCTCGGACAAATCATCGGCGATGTCGCGGATCAGGCCCTGGACGTCCGTGTCGCCCAGCATGGCCGGGGTCTCGCGCACCAGGACGGCGCCGGCGCCGAAGGCCTCGACGATCAGGCCCATCTCGGCCAGTTCCTCGGCGCGCGAGGCAACGCGTTCGGCCTCGGCGGGGTCCAGATCGACAACCTCGGGCGTCAGCAGGGCCTGGCGGGTCACGGACCCCTCGGCCATCTGGGCCTTCATCCGCTCATAGACCAGGCGCTCGTGAGCGGCGTGCTGATCGACGATGACCAGGCCGTCGCGGGTCTGGGCGACGATATAGTTGGCGTGGAGCTGACCCCGCGCGGCGCCCAGAGGGTAGTCGAGGGGGTCTGTGGGGGCGTGATTGGTGAAGGGTGAGTCGTGAGCGGCGGGGTCGGCAGCGGCGGGGTGTTGCGGCCATAAGGGGCCGTCCCAGCTGGGTTCGACGCGGGCGCTGCGTTCGTTGAGGCCGGGGAGAACTTGCGCGGCGGCGGCGGGCTGGGACCAGCCGGTCCAGCCGCTGAAGCCCTGGGCCGAGGGGGCGCTGGGGCTGTAGGCGGGGCCTGAGCCCAGGCCGGTGTAGCGCTGGAAGCTGGACAGGGTGTCGGCGGCGACGGTTGTGCTGGCGCGGTGGCCGGCCGCGTGCAGGGCGTGGCGCAGGGCGCCGACGATCAGGCCGCGCACCAGGGCCGGATCGCGGAACCGGACCTCGGCCTTGGCGGGGTGGACGTTGACGTCGACATAGAGCGGATCGATGTCGAGGAAGAGGACGGCGGCCGGGTGCCGGTCCCGCGCCAGGAAGTCGGCGTAGGCGCCGCGCAGGGCCCCTTGCAGCAGGCGATCCTTCACCGGGCGGCCGTTGACGAACAGATACTGATGCGCCGCATTGCCGCGCGAATAGGTGGGCAGGCCGGCGTAACCCGACAGGCGCACGCCGTCCCGCGCCTGATCGATGAGCAGGGCGTTGGCCTCGAAGTCGCGGCCCAGCAGGGCGGAAAGGCGTCTCAGCCGGCCCTCGTCGCCGGGGTGTTCGGCGGGCAGGCGCAGGGTGACCTTGCCGTCCAGCGACAGGGTGAAGGCGACAGCCTCGTGCGCCATGGCCTGGCGCTTGATCTCCTCCGAGATGGCCATGGCCTCGGACCGCTCGGACTTCATGAACTTGAGGCGGGCGGGGGTGGCGTAGAAGAGGTCGCGCACCTCGACCCGCGCGCCGTGCGGGCCGGGGAAGGGGGCGGGGGCCAGGGGATGGGTCGCGCCACCCTCGACCGTGATGGTCCAGGCCTCGGTCTCGTCCTGTGACCGGGTGGTGATGGACAGGCGGGCGACCGAGCCGATGGACGGCAGGGCCTCGCCCCGGAAGCCCAGGGTGTGGATGCGCAGCAGGTCCACGTCGCCGGCGTCGTCGGGCTCCAGCTTCGACGTGGCGTGGCGTTCGATGGCCAGGGGCAGTTCGGCCCTGGGGATGCCCTTGCCGTCGTCGGCGATCAGGATGCGCGACAGGCCGCCGCCGTCGGCCTGGATCTCGATATTGCGGCCCCCGGCGTCCAGGGCGTTCTCGACCAGTTCCTTGATGGCGCTGGCCGGCCGCTCGACCACCTCGCCGGCGGCGATGCGGTTGACGGTTTCGGGGGAGAGGCGGCGGATGGGCATGAGGGCAGGAAGATAGGCGGCGGGGGGGATTCGCGCCACGCACTATCATTTCCCTCTCCCGTTGGGAGAGGGTGGCCCGAAGGGCCGGGTGAGGGTCGGGCGGTGGGCCAGTTCGCAACACCGCGACCCTCACCCTTTCGCGCGAAGGCCGATCGCTGACGCTCTCGGGCGCTCAAGCCCTCTCCCAACGGGAGAGGGATCAGTCTTCGGTCTTCGGCTTTGCGGCCTTCTTCGCCGGAGCCTTCTTCGCGGCGGGTTTCTTGGCTGCGGCCTTTTTCGGAGTGGCGGCCTTCTTGGCGGCGGGGGCCTTTTTCTTGGGCGCGGCGCCGGCCTTGGCGGCGAGCAGGGGGAGGGCGTCTTCCAGGGTCAAGTCTTCGGGCGCCACGCCCTTGGGCAGGGTGGCGTTGATCTTGCCGGACTTGACGTAGGGACCGAAGCGGCCGGCCATGACGTGGATCGGCTCGCCCGTCTCCGGGTCGGCGCCCAGATCCTTGAGCGGGGCCGTGGCGGCGCCGCGACCGGGACGACCGGCGCGTTTTTCCGCCAACAGGGCGACGGCGCGGTTCAGGCCGACCTCGAACACCTCGTCGATGTCCGAGACGTTGGCATAGGTGCCGGCGTGCAGGACGAAGGGTCCGTAACGGCCCAGGCCGGCGGTGATCATCTTGCCGTCCTCGGGGTGGACCCCGACCTCGCGCGGCAGGGCCAGCAAGCGCAGCGCCTGGTCCAGCGACAGGGAGGCGGGCGACCAGCCCTTGGGCAGGGACGAGCGTTTGGGCTTGTCACCCTCGGGCGGCGTGATTTCCACATAGGGGCCGAAACGGCCGATCTTCAGCTGAACCGGCTGACCCGTTTCCGGGTCGATGCCCAGTTCGCGGTCGCCGCTTTCGGCCGAGCCGTCCTCGGCCGAGGGGCTGGCGACGGGGCGGGTGTATTTGCAGTCGGGATAGCGTTCGCAGCCGATGAAGGCGCCGAACCGGCTGGTCTTCAGGCTGAGCTGGCCGATGTGACACAGGGGGCATTCGCGCGGATCGGATCCGTCTTCCTTGGCCGGGAAGATGTGGGCGCCCAGGCTTTCGTTCAGGGCGTCCAGGATGGCCGTGGTGCGCAGTTCGCCGGCGGCCTGGGTCGCGGCGTGGAAGTCCTGCCAGAACTCGCGCAGCAGCAGCTTCCAGTCCAGTTGACCGGCGGACACTTCATCCAGGCGGGTCTCCAGCGCGGCGGTGAAATCGTATTCGACCCATTTGGCGAAGAACTGCTCCAGGAAGGCCGTGACCAGCCGCCCCTTGTCCTCGGGATAGAAGCGGTTCTTGTCGACGCGGACATATTCGCGGTCGCGCAGGGTCGACAGGGTCGAGGCGTAGGTCGAGGGGCGGCCGATGCCCAGCTCTTCCAGCTTCTTGACCAGGGTGGCTTCGGAATAGCGCGGGGGCGGTTCGGTGAAATGCTGGTCGGTGCGGATGGCGTCGACCTTGGCCTTGGCGCCTTCCTTCAGCGCGGGCAGGCGGCTGGTGTCGTCGCTCTCGTCCTCTTCGGCGCCCTTCTGCTTCTCGTCGCGACCTTCCTCATAGACGGCCATGAAGCCGTCGAAGGTGACCACCTGGCCGGTGGCGCGCAGGCCGGTGAGGCCGTCGGGCGTCTCGATCTCGACCGTGGTGCGGTCCAGGCGGGCGGCCTCCATCTGGGAGGCGACCATCCGCTTCCAGATCAGTTCGTAGAGGCGCTGAAGATCGGAATCGAGGCGCACGGTGTCGGGATGGCGGGCGATGTTGGTCGGCCGGATCGCTTCGTGCGCTTCCTGAGCATTCTTGGCCTTGGTCTTGTAATAGCGGGGTTCCTGCGGAACGAAAGCCGGGCCGAACTGCTGGCTGATGACCTCGCGCGCCTGGGCGATGCCCTCGGGCGTGGTCTGGACGCCGTCGGTCCGCATATAGGTGATCAGGCCGCCGGTTTCGTCGACGCCCTCATACAGTTTCTGCGCCGCCTGCATGGTGCGCTGGGCGGAAAAGCCCAGCTTGCGCGAGGCTTCCTGCTGCAAGGTCGAGGTGGTGAAGGGCGGCGCCGGGTTGCGGCGGATCGGCTTCTTCTCGACCGAGTTGATGGTGAAGTCGCCGGCGTCGATGGCCGCGCGGGCGGCGGTGGCGGTCGCCTCGTCCTTGATGTCCAGACGCTGGACCCGCTTGCCTTCGTGCTTGACCAGGCGGGCGGTGAAGGGCGGGCTATCGGCGTTCAGGTCGGCCTCGATGGACCAGTATTCCTGGGCCTTGAACTTCTCGATCTCCATCTCGCGATCGACGACGATGCGCAGGGCGACCGACTGGACACGGCCGGCCGAGCGGGCGCCCGGCAGCTTGCGCCACAGGACCGGCGAGAGGGTGAAGCCGACGAGGTAATCCAGCGCGCGGCGGGCCAGATAGGCGTTCACCAGCTCCATGTCGATCTGGCGCGGGGCGGCCATGGCGTCGAGCACGGCGGACTTGGTGATGGCGTTGAAGGTGACGCGTTCGACGTGCGTGTCCTTCAGCACCTTCTTCTTGTTCAGCACTTCCAGCACGTGCCAGCTGATCGCTTCCCCTTCGCGGTCGGGGTCGGTCGCGAGGATGACGCGGTCGGCGCGCTTGGCGGCCTCGGCGATTTCGGACAGGCGTTTGGCGCCCTTGGCGTCGGCCTCCCAGTGCATGGAGAAGTCGTCGTCGGGCAGGACCGAGCCGTCCTTGGACGGCAGGTCGCGGACGTGGCCGTAGGAGGCCAGGACTTCGTAGTCCGGGCCGAGATACTTATTGATGGTCTTGGCCTTTGCGGGGCTCTCGACGATGACGAGGTTCATATCTGTCCGGTCTCGGGAAGGGGCGCGAACGTGGTTGGAGCGGGGCCGTGAGTCAATCGCACCTGTCGTCTTACAGCCTAAGGTAGTTGTGTTTTAATGAAGCGCGGTTAGATTGTGGATCTGGCAACGGAGACGATCATGGCGACGGCGCGAAGCGAAAACACATCCGCGACGGAGTTCCGATCGGACATAGAGGCGGCGGCCTTTCCCACGCGGGAATATATCGGCGCCATGGCGCTGGAAATGGCCCGGCTGGCGCGCGACGAGGGCGACGTGCGGCTGGCGGGGATGCTGGAACAGGTTGCGGGCGTTGCGGGTCATCCGCCGGCCTAGGTGGACGCCAGCCCGCCGGGCAGCAGGTCGGCGCGGCCGGTCAGGCTGAGTTCCAGCAGGGCGGCGGCGACCTGGGAGACGGGCGCGGCCAACGCGCGGGCGATCTCGTCGCGGGGCGTCGGGGTGGGTGACAGCAGGGCGGCGACACGGTCGAGGAAGGCGTCGTCGATGTCGCCGTCGAATCTCATTTGATCCGCCGCCGGCTCGCGCAGGGTGCGCAGGGTGTTGAAGGCGCGGTCGATGTCCTCGATCCCCTCGCACAGGATGGCGCCCTGACGCAGCAACTCGTTGGGGCCGCGGGCGCGGGGATCCAGCGGCGATCCGGGCACGGCGAAGACGTCGCGGCCCTGTTCGGCGGCGAGGCGGGCGGTGATCAGGGAGCCGGACCTGATCTCGGCCTCGACCACCACGACGCCGCGCGACAGGCCCGAGATGATGCGGTTGCGACGGGGGAAGTCTCTAGCCTGGGCGCGGGCGCCGACGGGGCTTTCGGAGACGATGCAGCCCTGGTCCGTCAGGCGGGCGTAGAGGTCGGCGTGTTCGGGCGGATAGATGTCGTTCACCCCGCCGCCCAGGACGGCGACGGTTCCGGTCTCCATGCCTCCTTCGTGGGCGGCGGCGTCGATGCCGCGCGCCATGCCCGAGACGACGACATGGCCGGCCTGGCCCAGTTGTTGCGCCAGACCGCGCGCGATCCGCTGACCGCCTGCCGAGGCGATGCGGGCGCCGACGATGGCGACGCAGGGCTGGTTCAGCAGGTCGGCGCGGCCGCGGGTCCACAGGATGGGCGGGGGCGGGTCGAGTGCCGCCAGCAGCTCGGGATAGTCGTCGTCGCCCAGCACCAGCAGGCGGGCGCCGATGGCGTCGCCGGCGGCCAGTTCACGCTCGACCGCCTCGACCGGCGGGGGCGTGGAAGCGGCGCCGGACTTGCGCACCAGATCGGGCAGGGCGTCCAGCGCGCTGGCGGCCGAGCCGTAGCGGGAGAGCAGCTGGGCGAAGGTGACCGGACCGATGCGGTCGGTGCGGGTGAGCCGCAGCCGGGCGAAGCGTTCGGCCGGGCTCAGGCTCACGCCTTCTTGGCCCCGATGCGCGGTTCCTCGCCCTTCAGCAGCCGGGCGATGTTCTGGTGGTGACGCACCCAGATCAGGACGGCGGCGAAGACGGTCAGGGCGAGGATGGGCAGGTCCACCGGCAGGCCGACGACGGCGAGCGGCAGCAGGGCCAGCAGGGGCGCGGTCGCCGCCGAGATCAGGGCCGCCAGCGACGAATAGCGGAAGACGAAGGCGCTGATCAGCCAGACCGCTCCGGCCATCAGGCCCAGGGGCCAGGCGGCGGCGATGAGCAGGCCATAGAAGGTGGCGACCCCCTTGCCGCCCTTGAACTTGAGCCAGACGGGGAACAGATGGCCCAGGAAGGCCGCGCCGCCCGCGACGGCGCCCGCGACCTCGCTGTCGAACAGGTGACGGGCGATCAGCAGGGCGACGGCGCCCTTGCCGGCGTCCAGCAGCAGGGTCGCCAGGGCCAGATCCTTGCGGCCGGTGCGCAGGACATTGGTCGCGCCGATATTGCCCGAGCCGATATTGCGCACGTCGCCTGCGCCGGCCGCGCGCGTGATCACCACGCCGAACGGAATCGAGCCGAGCAGATAGCCGCCCAGCGCGACCAGCGCCAAGGTCCCGATCGCGGGGCCCACCAGATCCTGCACGTTGATTCGCTCCCCGCGTGTCGTTGCGGCAAAATGCGTCGGCGCGCGGCGCGGAGCAAGCGCGATCCGACCTCTTGACCCGATGATCGGCGCAGCGTCTGGTCCGCCCGCCTTGCCGGAGACTGTCATGACCCGAATCCCCGTCGCCGCCGCCGTGGTTTTGTTGTTGTCCACGACAGGTTGCGTCGGCGCGCCGCCTGCGGCTACGACGCCCGCCGCTGGGCCTGCGCTGGCCGCCTGGTTCGACTGCGTGCGCGACGGCGGCGTGGCGATCTCGGCGCACCGTGCGGTTTCTGCGATGGATCAGCCCGAGAACTCCATCGCCGCCATTGAGGCGACGGGGCGGGCGATTCCCAATGCGATCCTGGAACTGGACGCCGTCCTGACCAAGGATCAGCATCTGGTGCTGATGCACGACGAGACGATGGAGCGGACGACCACCGGGCGCGGCCGGGTGGCGGACCTGACCCTGGCCCAGGTGAAACGGGCGCGGCTGAAGGCCTCGAACGGCGCCCTGACCCGCGCCGCGCCCCCGACCCTGGGCGAGGCGCTGGACGCCGCCGGGCGCGTGGGGGCCATCGCCAGCATCGACCTGAAGCCCGCCGACGGCGAGACGACCGTGGATCTGGCGCGGGCGGTGATCGATCAGGTGCGCCGGTCGCGGGCGGGCAACCGGGTGATCCTGATCACCTATAACGAGGCCGATGCACGGGCTGTGGCGGCGATGGCGCCGGAGATGATGATCTCGGCCGGACTGAGCGGCGTTGACGGATTGCAGGGATTGAACGCACCGCAGATCCTGGCCTGGACCGGGACGCGCGAGGAACGGCCTGCCCTGTGGCGCGCCCTACGCGACGCCGGCGTGGAGGTTCAGTTCGGCACGCTGGGCCGGGAAGGCGTACGCCGCGACGACCGCTACGCCGCCGACGGCGACGTGTCGGAATACCGCGACCTGGTGCGCCAGGGCGTGACGGTGATCGCCACCGATACGCCGCTGGCGGTCAAGTCGGTGCTAGGCGCCGAGGTGGCCAAGGCTGCGACGTGCGAGCGGCCGCGCTGATCAGCGTTTTGCCGGCAGCACCGCCATCAGGGCGCGGGTGAAGCCGATGGGGGCGACGGTCAGGTGGTCTTCGTCGGTCAGGACTGTGGATCGGACCGTCAGGCCCGGATAGGCGCGCGATTTCAAGGTGCGCTCCATCGTGCGGACATCGGCGACCATGTCCGCGCCGGAGGTGTTGCGACGGTCGGGGCCGGGCACCTCCCAGCCGCCGATGTACATGAAGACGTCGGCGGGCAGGTCGCGATGGGTGCGGGCGTAGTCGGCCTCCATCCCCATGATGTGGCGCTTGTCATACCAGAAGGACGGGCTGCCCAGGACATAGGCGTGGAACAGGCCGGGGTCGGTGAAAAGGATCTGTGCGCCCAGCAGGCCGCCGTAGGAATGGCCCAGCAGGACGCGGCGCTCGGGATCGGCGCGGAAGCGGCTTTCGACGAAAGGCAGGGCCTGGGTCTTCAGATAGGTCTGATAGGCGGGGCCGCCGCCGTGGAGCATAGAGCTGGAACTGCGGGGGCCGTTCGGGGTCGGCGTGTAGTCGCGGTTTCGACTGATCGTGCCGCTGTCGCCGCGCGAATAGGACAGGCCGACGAGGATGAACTCCTCGATCACCAGGCCATCCAGGTTCACGCGCCGGGCGATCTGACGGATGATCGGGAAGGCGTAGTCGGCGTCGGTGACATAGAGGACCGGATAGCGGCGCTGGGGGCTGGTCTCGTAGCTGGCGGGCAGGCTGATGAAGACCTGATAGTCGCGGCCGGAGACGGGGTCCGGCACGGTCCAGACCTGGGTGCCCGTCAGCACATAGGGCGCGCCTTCGGCCGCGTCAGGCGCAGGCGAAGACTGGGCGTCCGCCGGTTCCGAACAGCCCATGACGGCGCCGGCCAGCAGAACCAGCCCCAGGCCGGCGATGCGTTTCCAGATCGTCATGACCGATTCCCCGATAAGCTTCACTGTCGCTGAGCCTAGGGCGGAATGTGGCGGAAACCCGGAGAGGCTAGGTCAGTGAACCTTTCGTCCGCCCACCCACGTCCCGATCACCTTGCCTTGCAGACGCCGGCCGTCAAACGGGGAGTTCTTGGATTTGGAATGCAGGGCGTCGGCGTCGACGATGATCGGCGCGCCGGGGTCGAACAGGACCAGGTCGGCGGGGGCGCCCTCGGCCAGAACCCCGGCGTCGAGGCCCAGCAGGGCGGCCGGTCCCTGGGTCAGGGGCCGCAGCACGTCCAGCAGGTCCAGACCGGCCTCGTGGTGCAGGGTCAGGGCGGCGGGCAGCAGGGTCTCCAGGCCGATGGCGCCGGGCGCGGCCTCGGCGAAGGGGCGGCGCTTGTCCTCGGCCGGGGCCGGGGCGTGGGCGGAGGTGATGACGTCGATCAGGCCTTCGCGCACCGCCTCGATCAAGGCCTGGCGGTCGGCTTCCGACCGCAGCGGCGGGTCCAGCCGGTAGAAGGTGCGATAGTCGCCGATGTCCACCTCGTTGAAGCACAGGTGGTTGATCGAGACGCTGACGGCGACCTCCAGCCCCTTGGCGCGGGCGCGGGCCAGGGTCTCCAGCGCGCCCTCGGTCGAGATCTGATCGACCAGGAAACGGGCGCCGGTCTGTTCGACCAGGGCCAGGTCGCGTTCCAGACCGATACGTTCGGCGATGGCCGGGCTGCCGGACAAACCCAGGCGCGTGGCCAGTTCGCCGGAGGCGGCGACGGCGCCCTCGGTCAGCCACGGATCGGCCGGGCGGCAGGCGATCAGGGCATTGAATGCGGCGGCGTAGCTCATCACCCGCTGCAGGGTGCGGCTGTTGACGATGACCTTGTCGCCGTCGGTGAAATACAGGGCGCCGGCCTCGTCCATCAGGCCGATCTCGGCCATGCGCTGACCCTCCAGGGCCTTGGTCGCGGCGCCGGCGGCGCGGACATTGACCAGGTTCAGGGCCGCGCCGCGCCGCTGGATGAAGTCGATCATCGCCGGGTCGTCGACGGCGGGGTCGGTGTCGGGCTGGACGACGATGGTGGTCACGCCTCCGGCCGCGGCGGCCAGGCTGGCGGACTTCAGCGTCTCCTTGGGCTCGGCGCCGGGTTCGCCGGTCTTGACCCGGATATCGATCAGTCCGGGTGCGAGACACAGGCCGTCGGCGTTGATGATCTGATCGGCGTCGATGTGGGATGCGCCGTGGACGACGCGGACGATGCGACCGTCCTCGATCAGAAGGCCGCCGGGACCGTCATAGTCGGTAGCGGGGTCCAGCAGGCGGGCGTTGATGATGGCGACGGTGGTCATCGGGCGTACCCCCCCCAACGGGCGGAGAGGGAGGCGAGGACGGCCATGCGGGCGGCGACGCCCATCTCGACCTGATCCTGGATCAGGGAGACGTCCAGATCGTCGGCGACGTCGGAATCGATCTCGACGCCCCGGTTCATCGGGCCGGGGTGCATGACCTTGGCGCCCGGCTTGGCCCAGGCCAACTTTTCGCGGTCCAGGCCCCAGAAGCGGAAATACTCGCGGGTCGAGGGCACCAGGGCGCCGGCCATCCGCTCAAGCTGAAGGCGCAGCATCATGACCACGTCGCAACCTTGCAGGCCCTCGCGCATGTCGTGGAAGACCTCGCAGCCCCAGCGGTCGGCGTCGCCGGGCACCAGGGTCGGCGGGCCGATCAGGCGCACCCGCGCCCCCATCATCTGAAGCAGGGCGACGTTCGACCGCGCCACGCGGCTGTGGGTGATGTCGCCGCAGATGGCGACGGTCAGGCTGGTCACATCGCCAAAGGCGCGGCGCATGGACAAGAGGTCCAGCAGGGCCTGAGTCGGGTGTTCGTGACGGCCGTCCCCGGCGTTGACGACGGCGCAGCCGACCTTCTGGCTAAGCAGCTCCGCCGCGCCCGAGGCCGAGTGGCGGATGACCAGAATGTCGGGCTTCATGGCGTTCAGCGTCACCGCTGTGTCGATCAGGGTCTCGCCCTTCTTCACCGACGACGATCCGACCGGCATGGTCACCACGTCGGCGCCCAGCCGCTTGGCCGCGATCTCGAACGAGGAGGAGGTGCGGGTCGAGTTTTCGAAGAACAGGTTCACGACCGTGCGGCCGTGCAGCAGATCCAGCGCCTTGGACGACTGGCGATTGAAGTCGACGAAGGCGTCGCCGAGATCCAGCAACTGCGGGGTGACGAACGGATCGAGGTCCGACGCGGCGAGGAAGTGGGGTTTCGGGAACGGGACCAGCCGATCGCGGATGGTCTGGTCGGTGACGTCTGAGGGCTGGGTCATCGAGACGCGGCTATAGGCGTGACTCGGTCTGAACGCGAGTCAGACGAAGTGGAACAGCGCCAGAAGAATGGGGATGACCACGGCGCTGCCTACGGTGGTCAGGGCGATGACGCCGGCGATCAGGGGCGCGTCGCCGCCCATCTGACGCGCCAGGATGTAGGAGGCGGCGGAGCCTGGCGCGGCCCCGCAGATCAGGGCGATGCCCTGGGCCAGGCTGTCGCCGCCCAGGGCCCAGGCGATGAACCACATCAGGGGCGGCATGACGCCCAGCTTGACCAGGGTGACGGCGGCGATGGTGGTGCGGCGGCGCCGGACCTCGGCGAAGGACAGACCCGCCCCGGCGACGATCAGGCCCAGCGGCAGGGCGGCGGCGCCCAGCAGGTTCAGGGCGTCGGACAGGCCGGGGATCAACGGCACGCGCAACAGGTTCAGCGCCAGGCCGATCAAACAGGCCAGCAGGATGGGGTTGGCGATCATCGACTTCGCCAGACCCAGCACCGAAGGCTCGCGCCGCAGCGACCCCCATTTGGCCAGCACGGCGACGCAGGCGATATTGGTCACCGGAATGATGAAGGCGATGGCGACCGCCGCCATGGCCGTGCCCTCCGAGCCATAGACAGACTGGATCACCGGTACGAAGACGAAGCTGTTCCAGCGGATCACGCCCTGGAAGACGCTGGTGTAGGCCGGGCCATCCAGGGTGATCAGGGGCTTGGCCGCCAAGGTTGCGGCCGCCACGATCAGGGTCGCCCCGACCGCCGCCGCGCCCGCCACGGTCGCGCCGCCGCCGGCCAGGTCCGCGTGCCAGATCGCGGGGATCAGGAAGCTGGGGTAGAAGATGTTGATCGACAGCTTCTCGATCGGCCGCCAGGCCTCGTCGGGCAGGAAGCCGGATTTTCGCAGCCCATAACCCAGGGCGATCATCAGAAAGACCGGCAGGACGCCGGCGATCAGGGCCGTCAAATCCAGGTCGCCTGATCCCGCACCCGATCCAGCGCCCCCTGCAGGATCCAGGCGGCGGCGGTGCGGTCCACGACCTGGGCGCGGCGGTTGCGGTTCAGATCCAGGTCCTCGATCAGGAAGCGTTCGACGGCGCTGGTGGACAGCCGCTCGTCCCAGAAGGCGATGTTGATCGGGCGCAGCCGTTCCAGATTGCGGGCGAAGGCCCGGCACGACTGGGCGCGCGGGCCTTCGGAGCCGTCCATGTTGGCCGGCAGGCCGATGACCAGGGCTGAAACCTTGCGATGGGCCATCAGCTTGAACAGCTGCTCGGCTTCCAGCGTGAACTTGGATTTGCGGATCAGCTCCAGCGGCGAGGCGATCAGGCGCGTGGTGTCCGACACGGCGACGCCGATGGTCTTCTCGCCCAAATCCAGCCCCATCCACGGCGTGTCGGGCGGGCAGGCGGCGGGCAGGTCGAGGAGGTCGAGAACGGGCACGGCCTGCGGTTAGGACTGGCGCGGCCTTAAGTCAAAGGCGATGGTGATCGCCCCGAAGACGGAGGACGGCGAAATGCGCAGGGTTTTCCTGACGGCGGCGGTGGTTCTGGCCTTGGGTCTGTGCGGCTGCGGGCCGGCCGAGACGCCACGCAAGACGGCGGGCGCCAAGCCCGCGCCCACGCCGATGTCTGTGACCAAGGCGCCGACCCGACCTGTCGGTCCGTCAGCGCGTCATCCGGTCATTCCTCGCGAGGAGATAGGCACGGCGGCCGATATCTCCCAGTTCCACGCCCTGCCGGCGCTGAGCGCCAAGGTCTTCAGCCTGTCTGGCGGCGATCCGGCGGTGAACGGCCTGGTGACCTATTTCGCCCTGTTGAGCGGCCCGGCCGAGGGCTGGAGCGTCTATCCGCTGGGCGACTATGCCGAATGGCGGGTGGTCGAGGCGAAGGCCGGACGCGTGGTGCTGGCGGTGCGTCCGGACACGGCGGGGCCGGACGGGAATATTCTGAAGGCGGATCGGACGGTGCAGGTCGACTTCGCCTGGAATGGCGAGACGCCGCCAAACGCGGTCGATGTCAGCACGACGCAGTGACGCGGCGTCAAACGCCCGGCGTCTGATCCTTGTGAATCCCTGTGCAGGCGGCTAATCCGACCGCTTCGTTTCATTCTGTGTGTTGGAGGGCCGCATGGCCATCGACGCTGCGACGGTGCGCAAGGTTGCGCATCTCGCCCGCATCAAGACCCCCGAGGACCGGCTGGAGCCGCTGGCGCAGGAGCTGAACGGCATCCTGGCCTGGATCGAGCAGTTGGACCAGGTGGATGTCGAAGGCGTGGAGCCGATGACCTCGAACGTCGCCCAGCCTTTGCGTCTGCGCGAGGACGTGGTGACCGACGGAGACAAGATCGACGCCGTCCTGTCCAACGCCCCGAAATCGGCCGACGGCTTCTTCGTCGTGCCCAAGGTGGTCGAATAGTCATGAGCGACCTGACCAAACTGACCCTGAAGGGCGCTGTCGACGGCCTGAGGGCCAAGGATTTCTCCTCGGCCGAGATCACCCACGCCTTCCTGACCAACATCGAGGCCGCCAACCCGACGCTGAACGCCTATGTCGAGGTGACGGCGGACAAGGCGATGGATATGGCCCGCGCGTCCGACGCCCGCATCGCCGCCGGCCAAGGTGGAGCGCTGGAAGGCGCGCCGCTGGGGATCAAGGACCTGTTCTGCACCGAAGGCGTGCAGACGACGGCCGGCTCAAACATGCTGCGCGGCTTCGTGCCGCCCTATGAATCGACCGTCACCGCCAATCTGTGGCGCGACGGGGCGGTGATGCTGGGCAAGCTGAACATGGACGAGTTCGCCATGGGCTCGTCCAACGAGACCTCGGCCTTCGGTCCGGTCGTGAACCCGTGGAAGTCGGCCAACTCCAACGCCGAGCTGACGCCGGGCGGGTCTTCGGGCGGTTCGGCCTCGGCCGTGGCGGCGGACCTGTGCCTGGCCGCGACTGCGTCGGACACCGGCGGTTCGATCCGCCAGCCTGCCGCCTTTACCGGCACGGTCGGGATCAAGCCCACCTATGGCCGCGCCAGCCGGTTCGGCATGGTGGCCTTCGCCAGTTCGCTGGACCAGGCTGGGCCGATCACCAAGACGGTCGAGGACGCGGCCCTGCTGCTGCGCTCCATGTGTTCGTTCGACGCCAAGGACTCCACCAGCCTGGACATCCCGACGCCCGACTGGACCCAGTCGGTCGGCAAGTCGGTCAAGGGACTACGCATCGGCGTGCCGCGCGAATATGTCGTGGACGGGATGCCGGCCGAGATCCAGGCCCTTTGGGATCAGGGCGTGGCCTGGCTGAAGGACGCCGGCTGCGAGATCGTCGAGATCAGCCTGCCGCACACCAAATACGCCCTGCCGACCTACTATATCGTGGCGCCGGCCGAGGCTTCGTCCAACCTTGCCCGCTATGACGGGATGCGGTTCGGGCACCGGGCCGAAGAGTTCAAGTCGCTGGATGACCTGTACGCCACCTCGCGCGCGGAAGGGTTCGGCAAGGAGGTCCAGCGTCGCCTGACCATCGGCGCCTATGTGCTGTCGGCCGGTTTTTACGACGCCTACTACGTCAAGGCGCTGAAGGTGCGTCGCCGCATCGCCGAGGACTTCGACAACGTTTGGGGTCAGGTGGACGCCATCCTTACGCCATCGACGCCGTCAGCGGCGTTCGCGCTGGGCGACAAGCAGATCGACCCGCTGACCATGTATCTGAACGACGTCTTCACGGTGACGACCAATCTGGCCGGCCTTCCGGGCATCTCGGTGCCTGCGGGCGTGGACGCCGGCGGATTGCCGCTGGGTCTGCAGGTCATCGGCAAGGCGCTGGACGAGGCGACGGTGTTCCAGGTCGGCGCGGCGCTGGAACGCGCGGCGGGCTTCACGGCCAAGCCGGGAAAATGGTGGTGAGATAACTTCTCTTTGTCGGAGAAGCGAAGGGGCCGGCGGATCGCCGGCCCCTTCTTTAATTACTCGGCCGGGAGCGCCTTCAGGTCGGTGTCTATGGCGGCGATCTTGGCGTCGGTGATATTGCCCTGGGAGTAGGGGGCGACCTGGCGCAGGGTCATGCCTTTGAACTGGCCATAGGCGGGGTGTTTGTCGAGGCCGGGCAGGTGCTTGTCCAGGACCGCCTTGGTCGCGGGATCGGCGATCAGGGCCTCGATGGTGCTGTCGATGGTGGGGTGGGCGGCGTGATGCTCGTGCTCAGGCGCGGGGGTCGGAGCGGGCGCAGTCTGGGCCGAGGCGGCGCCGGCCAGCAGCAGGGAGGCCGCAGCGGCTGCGGCGAACAGGGTTTTGGTCATCGAAATCTCCGTTGAGAGGCGCAAGTTGATCGCCTTTCGCGACATCATCAAGACAGCCCCCTTTCTCGCCGCCGACGAGGGCGCTAGGACGAAGCCATGACCGACACCGCTACGAACTCGAAAACGATCAAGGGCCGCACGGGCGATTGGGAAATCGTCATGGGGCTGGAAATCCACGCCCAGGTGGCGTCGAAGGCCAAGCTGTTCTCCGGGGCCGCCGTCGGCTTCGGCGCAGGGCCGAACGAGCAGGTGTCGCTGGTGGATGCGGGCTTCCCCGGCATGCTGCCCACGCTGAACAAACACTGTGTCGAACAGGCGGTGAAGACCGGCCTGGGCTTGCGCGCCCAGATCAACAGGCGCAGCCAGTTCGACCGAAAGAACTACTTCTATCCCGACCTGCCGACCGGCTATCAGATCAGCCAGCTCTATTATCCCATCGTGGGCGAGGGCGTGGTCGAGGTGGAGGCCGAGGACGGCAGCTTCTTCAACGTCGGCATCGAGCGGCTGCACCTGGAGCAGGATGCGGGCAAGCTGATCCACGACCTGTCGCCGACCGAAAGCTATGTCGATCTGAACCGGGCCGGCACGGCGCTGATGGAGATCGTCTCGCGCCCCGACCTGCGCACGCCGGACGAGGCAGTCGCCTATGTGAAGAAGATCAGGACCATCCTGATCTATCTGGGCACCTGCGACGGGGACATGGAGAAGGGCAATCTGCGGGCCGACGTGAACGTGTCGGTGTGCCGTGTCGGGAACTATGAAAAGTTCAAGGCAACGGGCGAATTCGGCTATCTGGGGACGCGCTGCGAGATCAAGAACGTCAACAGCTTCCGCTTCATTTCTCAAGCGATCCAGTATGAGGCGCGCCGCCAGATCGAGATATTGGAGGACGGCGGTTCGATCACCCAGGAGACGCGGCTGTATGATGCGACGGCCGGCGAGACGCGCTCGATGCGGTCCAAGGAAGAGGCGCAAGACTATCGCTACTTCCCCGATCCCGATCTGTTGCCGCTGGACCTGGAAGAGGCCTGGATCGCCGAGATCAAGGCGTCGCTGCCGGAACTGCCGGACGACAAGCGCAAGCGTCTGATGGCCGACTATGGGCTGTCGCAATACGACGCCATCGTGTTGATTTCGGAACAGGCCAAGGCGGACTATTTCGAAGAGGCGGCCAAGGGCCGTGATGCCAAGCTGGTGTCCAACTGGGTCACCAACGAGGTCTCGGCGCGCCTGGCGGCAGACAACAAGGACTTCAGCGAGAACACGCTGCCGGCGGCGCATGTGGCGCAGCTGGTCGAACTGATCGAGACGAACGTCATCTCGTCCAAGATCGCCAAGGAGGTCTTCGATCACGTCTGGAACGGCGAGGGCTCGCCGGCCGAGGTGGTCGAGAAGCATGGCCTGAAACAGGTCACCGACACCGGCGCCATCGAGAAGGCCGTGGATGAGATCATCGCCGCCAACCCTGACAAGGCGGCGGCCGTGGCGGACAAGCCCCAGGCTATCGGCTGGTTCGTCGGTCAGGTGATGAAGGCCACGGGCGGCAAGGCCAATCCGGCAGCGGTCAACGACATCCTGAAGGCCAAGCTGGGCCTTTGATGCTTGGGGGCTGCGGCCCCCAAACCCCCAGCTGGTCGCTAACGCTCGCGACGCGGTCGCTCGCTGCTTGAGCGACGCGTTCAACTAAAAAGGCCCCGCGGATCGCTCCGCGGGGCCTTTTCAGTTCTGGGCTTAGGCCGAAGGCGGCGTGGGCGGGGTCGGCGGTTCGGGGGGAGCCGGCGGGATCGGCGCATCCGGATCGGTGGGCTCCGTAGGCTCGGGGGGCGCCGGCGGCGGGGCAGGTTCTTCGCCCGGCGGGGGAGCCGGCGGCGCAGGAGGTGTGGGCGCGTTCGGATCCCAGGACGGCGGGGGCGTCGGATGGTGCGGCGTCTGCTGATCGACCGGCGGCGGCGGGGGAGGCGCGGTCGGGGCTTGTTGGGCCGTCGCGGCGCCGGCCAGCAACAGCGAGGAGGTCAGGGCGGTCAAGGCGATCTTCATGGGGAAATTTCCTTTACGAGAAATGGCGTCTTGAAGGCGTTCGGGCGTCGTCGGGGAGGACAACGACGAGCAAGGTCGGAGCCTAACGAGGCCGTTTTTCGTCCCCTGTTCGTGGAGTAGTTCTGAAGCGTGGATGCTTGGGTCGTCTGTCGATCACCTGGCGAAACGCGTTTTCGCCGGGGCGCGGATACATGCCGATGCAGTCGCGGAGAGGTCGCGAGGCCCCATTCGAAGGTCACGGCAGGGCCATGGTTGGGCGTTCGGCGATGCGCCAAAAGACGAAAAAGCCCGACGGCCGGGGGCCGTCGGGCTGAAGCTTCGAAATCGTCAGGCGGTCACCAGCGCCAAGCGTCACGGATGACATCGACAATATAGCCGTCGTATTCGTCGATCAGATAGATGGTGTTGTCGACGGAAACCCAGCGCGTGCCCTCGGGCGGATAGCCCAGGCCGTAGGTGCGCCAGTCGTTCAACTGATACCGCCAGAAGGTGTCCGGCAGATACTGGCCGACCGACCATGTGCGGTTCCAATACGAGCGTGGGACGCTGTAGTAGCCCCAGCCTGGCGCGAAATAGAAGCCGGCGCGGATACCGTTGTAGCCTCTGAAACGATTGTCGTTCCTCCACCAGTCGGAGCGGTGGTTGCGATAGAAGTCACGCCGCCACTGGTCGCCGTTGAAACGCTGGCGGAACTCGCGGTGCTGGCGGTCGCGGTCGCGGCCGTTGTTCCAGCCCGAGCCGGGACGGTCGGGGCGTTGACCGCCGGCGTTTGGACGGTCTGGGCGGTTCCAGCCATTGCCAGGCCGATCCGGGCGTTGGCCGCCGGTGCTGGGGCGGTCAGGACGATTCCATCCGCCGTCAGGCCGATCCGGGCGTTGGCCGCCGGTGTTGGGACGGTCAGGCCGGTTCCAGCCGCCCTCGGGTCGTTCGGGACGTTGGCCCCCGGTGTTCGGACGGTCGGGTCGATTCCAGCCGCCTTCGGGTCGGTCGGGGCTTTGGCCGCCAGCGTTAGGACGGTCAGGCCGGTTTGCGCCACCGTCGGGCCGGTCAGGACGTTGGCCGCCGGTGTTCGGACGGTCGGGCCGGTTCCAGCCGCCTTCGGGACGGTTGGGGCGTTGGCCGCCGTTGCTGGGTCGGTCGGGGCGCTCGCCGCCGGACGGCCGTTCGGGGCGCGGCGTGTTGTTTGCAGGTCGGCTGGGGCGTTCGGCACGCGGTTCGCGCGGTGCGTCCTCGCGGCCCATCTGGGAGCGTTCCGGGCGGTTCACGCCGCGGGCGCGGCCTTCGCGACGCGGTTGGTCCTGCTGAGCCTGGTCCTGGGCCAGGGCTTGGACCGGCGCTGCGAGCGGGCCGGAGACGGCGGCGATGGCGGTGAAAGCCATCAAGAGGCGTTTCATGGTCTTTGGTTCCTGCACGCCGGTTTTCCGGCGGCTTGAGGGGATGATCGACCTGTGGCGATGAACCCAGGCTGAACATTGTTCGCAATCAAGGGACTGGCCGAAAAAAGAGAACCCCGCAGACAGGGCCTGCGGGGTCCGAAAGGTCGATCTGTGGCGGGGCCTAGTAGACGCCCGACAGGACACTGGCGATCAGGCCGCTGGCGACGGCGATCATCAGGATGTCGTTACCGGCGTGGACGTAGCGATAGCCGTGCGGGGCTTCGCGAAGGCCGTAAACATAGGGATCGCGCACATAATAGTTGCGATACTGGTCAGGCAGATAGCCGCCCGTGCGCCAGCGATAGTTGCTGTAGCGCGGCTCTACCTGATGGTAGCCGTAGCTGGGCGCGTACCAGTAGCCCGCCCGCGGACCGTCGTAGCCGCTGAAGTCGGAGCGCCCGCGCCACCAATCGCGATTGTTGCGATCCGAGTGGTCGTTACGCCAATCTCGGCGATCGTTCCGGTATCCATGACGGTCTTCGCGGCGATCAGGACGATGGTCCTGGCGGCCGTCGTAACGGTCGCCGCCCCAATTGCTTCGGCCGTTGTGGCGGTAGTCGCGACTGTTCTGGCGATGCTCCTGACGATACGCGTGGCCGCGGTCCTGCGCCTGAACGAGCATCGGCGCGGCCGTGGTCGACAGGGCGATGGCGACGACGGCGACCTTGGTGAGGCGGTTCATCTTCATGCTCCATTCTGGGTCGACGACGGATATGCCGATCCGACCCGTTGATGACGGCGAGGTTCGGTTCGGTCGCCTGAACGCGTCCTGAACGACCCTGTCAGGTTCCGGGAGCGGTCGTGGTCTCGCATCGCGCGCAGGCGAGAGACGTAAACGAGAGATTTCGCAGAGATTTCCGAGGCATGAATCGCTTCGGCAGTATTCATTTCTGCTTTACTGAAAAGACTGGTCGATCCCGTTTCGCGTTAACTTTAACTTCAAACCGCGGGTATTTGATGGCGTCTCAGAGGCGGGCCCAGAATGGCGCCTGATCAGGAGATACGGTGATGAACGCGCAAGAAATGGCGCACGACCTGCAGACCCCGCAAGAGGGCCTGCCGCTGCCGACCCCGGACATGTCCGGCGACGACCTGTTCAAACTGGGCATGATGTATTCCGCAGGTTCGGGCGGTTGCCCGATGGACCGGGTGTCGGCCCACATGATCTTCAACCTGGCGGCCATGAAGGGCTCGATCGAGGCACGCGTATATCGCCGCGAGATGAGCATGGAGATGGAACGCGAGGAGATCGCCGAGGCCCAGAAGGCCGCGCGGCGCTACATCGATCAGGGCGTGGTGCAGTTGGTCGCCTAAAAGGGATGTAGGCGACCTTTTAGAACTGGGCGAATCCTCTGCCGTTCGATCCGTTGATCGAGTAGGTAAAGCCGATGGGCAGGGCGGCGCGGACCTGGGTGAAGAAGGCCGCCAGTTCGCCCAGGGTCGAGCGGGGTACGAAGATGATGTCGCCCCGCCGCAGGGCAATGACCTCGCCGCGACGCGGACGCAGGTCCACCACCCGCATCATGCGCGATCCGCCGGGACCGCGACGGATCAGGGCGACGCGATCCTGACGCGAGGTGGGCGCGAAACCGCCGGCCTGGATCACCGCCTGATAGGCATCCAGATCGCCGATCATTTCGAAGACGCCCGGCGTGCGGACCTCGCCGTCGACCCAGACGCGGATCGGGCCGGCCTGACGCAAGGTCACCTCGACCGTCGGCCGCACCAGTTGCGGCGCATAGGCCGCCGACACCACCTGCTGCAACTCGGGCAGGGTGCGATCTCCCGCCATGACCGAACCGATCAGAGGCAGGGCGATGCGGCCGTCGGGGCCGATCTTCACCGTGCGGGTCAGTTCCGAAGCCGTCGGCGTGGCCACCTCGATCTCGTCGCCGGGATAGAGCAGATATTCCGGCTCCTGATCCGTCCAGTCGGCGAAGGGAATGCCGGGGAAGTCGCCGTTCGTCGGCTGTTCGACGCGATGGACGCCGCCCGGCCGGGGCATCCGCGAGGCGTTTCCACCGCCGCACGCCGCCAGCGAGGCCGCGATGGAGGCTGAACCCAGGGTCAGCAGGAACAGGCGGCGATCTGACAGCATGAGAATCGGTCGGCCTCGACGAGGAGATTTGAGCCAACTTCGCCGATCATGGGTAATCATCGGTTAACGCCGGTGGGCGAAGGGTGATCGGGACAAATCTTCAAGGGATTCGGCCCGCTCGATGCGTTCCACGGCACATATCACGACAAGACCGCGCTATGGCGTGCTGGACGTGATCGGCCTGCTGTTTCGCGAACTGCTGCTGATGATCATCGTCTTCGTGGTGATCCTGGCGCTGGGGTTCGCGGCGACGATGACGCTGAAGAAGAGCTACACCGCCACCGGATCGGTCTTCGCCGGGGTAGGCCAGGAATACGTCTATCAGCCGCGCGTCGGTACGGCCGAGCGAGGCCAGGCGCCGCAGGGGGACGAGGTCGCCAACTCCGAAGCCGCCATCCTGGGGTCGGGCGCCGTGCGCCAGAAGGTGGTCGAGGCCCTGGGCCCCGCCGCCATCCTGGGCGAACAGACCAGGGGCGGACCGGAAAAAGCCGAGGCGGCCGCGCGACGCGTGATCGGAACCAGCCTGGGCGTCGCCACGGCGCCGGGCAGCGCGGTGATCCACCTCAGCTACAAGGCCGACGATCCCGAACGGGCGGCGCGGGTTCTGAACGCCGTGATCGAACAGTATCTGGTCTATCGCCGAGAGGTCTTCCAGGACAAGACGCCGGCCATCGCCAGCCAGCGCGTGGCCTTCGAGGACGAGCTGGGCAATGCGGACCGGGCGTATGAAACCTTCCTGATGTCCAACGACATCGGCGATTTCGCCGCGGCCAAAACGACGCTGGCGGCGACCTATCAGACGGTCTTCACCGATCGGATGTCGACGCAGAGCCTGTTGAACCAGACCAGCCAGCGGCTGAACACCCTGATGGCGCAGCAGGCGGGGACGCCGGCGGAGGTGGCGCTGCAGCAGGATCTGAACATTTCGGCCCAGGATCAGGTGCTGCAACTGCGCACCGAGCGCGAGCAAATGCTGTCGCGGTATCAGCCCGACGCCCAGCCGGTGAAGGACATCGAGGCGCGGATCGGCCAGCTTCAGGCCTATGTCGCGACCGGCACGGCCGTGGGCGCCAAGGAGGTCCGCACCGGGCCGAACCCCGTCTGGACCGAGCTGGAGACGACGCGGATCAATACGCGGGCCGAGCGGGATTCGCTGGCGGCGCGTCTGTCGGTCCTGGATCGGCAGCTGAACGATATTCGCGCCCGCCAGACGCGATTGACCGCGCTGGAATCCGAGAACACGACCCTGGCCGGCAATCGCGAGGTGCTGAGCGCCTCGATCCGCGAGTTCCAGCAGCGAGAGACGCAGAGCCGCGCCGACAACGCCCTGGTCGCCGCCGGCGCCGACAATGTCACCGTCATCGAGCGCGCCCAGCCTCCGTCGACGGGCAAGAGCCTGAAGATCCCGCTGCTGGCGGCGGTCTTCCTGTTCGCGGGCTTCACCGCCTTGTGCGTCGGCCTGTTGCGGGTGTTCACGCGGCGCGGGTTCACGACGCCGGCCTCGGTCAGCCGGACGCTGGACATGCCGGTTCTGGCCGTCGCGCCCGCCAAGGCGGCTTAGCGACAGTCGTGCTAGATTAGGGCGTAAGGGAGCGCCTTGGCGATTCGATGGTCGATCTGACTTCAGAAATGGCGGGTCTTTGGGCGGCGCTGGGACCGGCGCCGGCGCACCGCGCGCGCGTGATCCAGTTCGCCTCGGCCGCGACCGGCGAGGGCGTTTCCACCGTGGCGCGCGAGTTCGCCCGACTGGCGGCGGTGCGGGCGCGCAAACCCGTCTGGCTGATCGACGGCGACCTGGCCCAGCAGGGGCAGTTGGAGACCGTGTCGGCCGAGCCGGATCGGTTCGGTCAGGTCGGCAAGGCGGCGCAGGCCTCGCCCGACGGGTCCAGCTTCTACGCCGTGACGCCGCGCGTGACGGGGCGCGACGGCAAGCCGGTGCCGGATTCGCGGCTGCTGACGGCGCGGTCGTGCCTGGGCGGACGGCTGTGGGTCACGCATTTCCACATGGAGGCGCTGCGCTCCGGCCATCGTGTCGAGGCGGTCGGAGAGCCTCGCTATTGGGAGGCCTTGAGGCGCCACGCCGACACCATCGTCATCGACGCCCCGGCCGCCGACCGCAACGACATGGCGATCATCCTGGCGCCCTTCGTGGACATGACGGTGCTGGTGGTCGCAGCCGAGAGCACGGCGGCCAGCGCCCCGGTCATCCTGCGCGACGAGATCGAGGCCGTGGGGGGGCGGATCGCCGGGGTGGTGATGAACCGCTCGACGTATAAGCCGCCCAGTTTTTTGCAGCGGCTGACGGGCTGACCCCCTTCCAAATGCGGTGATTTCGGTGTCCGATTTCGGACATTCGCATAAAAAATTAGGGGGTTGAGCCGGAAATGGGCTCAGCTGCGGCGCCTTTACGCACGTCGCGCATTGTGCGGCCATGACAAAGTCAGTCGCATTCGTCGGAGCGGGGCCGACAACCCTCTATGCGCTTCATGCCCTTCTCTCGCGAGGTGTGGTCTCGGCGCAAATTACGGTCTTCGAGGCCAGCCAGACCGCCGGATGCGGCAGCCCCTACAGTTCGGATTGGAACGACAGGGCGATGCTATCGAACATCGCCAGCATAGAAATCCCTCCACTTCGGGACACTCTGGCGGATTGGCTCGCTAAACGGACGAACGCAGAGCTTGAGGCGCTGGATGTCGATCCTACGTCTCTCGACGAGCGAACCTTCGTTCCACGCATCGCCCTGGGCCGATATTTCGAGACCCAGTTCGCGATCATGGTGGACCAGGCCCGCGCCGCCGGTGTGAGCATTGAGGTCCGAACGGGATGCCGCGTTATCGACGCCGCAAACAGAAATGAAGGCGTGGAGCTGACCTTCATGTCGCCGCCGTCGCAACGCGTGACAAGGGCGGTGTTCGACCACGTTGTTCTGGCCACCGGTCACCAGTGGCCGTCGCGCCAGCAAACCCAGCCTGGCTATCTTCTCAGTCCGTGGCCGGCGTCGGTCCTAACGGATATTCCGGCGACGAGCGTCGGCATCCGCGGTTCGTCGCTGACGGCCATCGACGCAGCGGTCGCGCTCGCTACGTCGCATGGCGAGTTTAGTCACCGTCACGGGCAACTAATCTATAAACCCGCGCCAGATACGGACAGCTTTCGCATCACCATGATGTCGCGAAAGGGCCTGCTCCCGGAGGCCGACTTCTATTTCCCGCTGCCGCATCCGCCGCTTGCGTATTGCACCCCACAGGCGGTCGCCGCCGCCATGGCCCGAAGCCCGGTCGGATTGCTGGATGCGGTGTTCGATTTGTTTCGACGGGAACTGATCGATCTGGATCCCGACTACGCCGCCGAAACGGGATTGCACGACGCAACGCTAGAGACCTTCGCCGAAGCGTATTTCGCCCGGCGCGCAAAGGTCGATCCCTTTGTCTGGGCTGTCGCCAACCTTGAAGAGGCGCGGACGAACCATGCTGCAAAGGTGACGGTGGCATGGCGCGACGGCATCCTTCGCATGCATGAGGTCGTCGCTGTCATCGTGTCCCATCTGGATGCCGAGCAGTTCAACCGTTTCAACCGCGCCTTCAAGCCGGTCTTCGTCGACATCTATGCCGGCGTGCCTCATGAATCGATCGAGCGAATGCTGGCCTTGCACGCAGCCGGCAAGCTGGAAGTCCTGGCCCTTGGCGACGATTATGAAGTCGACGCACATTGCCCCGAGGGCGGGGCACGCTTGACGGTCGAGGGCGAGACCCGCCACTTCCCGATCTTCATCGAGGCCACGGGTCAGGCGGCGTTGAGCGGCATTCAGTTCCCGTTCCTGTCGCTGCTGGAACAGGGGATCGTTCGAGACGAAGTCGCCAATGACGCGCCCGATGTGGTCAGGGGGATCGCCGTCGATGAGCTGTTCCGGCCCGTCAATGCACCTCTACCCATGGACAGGCTGTTCTGTCTGAGCCTGCCGTTTCTCATGGGGCGGCATCCCTTCGCACAGGGGATCACCAGTTCACACGAGATGGGGGGGATCGTCGGTCGGCGGCTGGCGTTGATCCTGGATACCGCAAAGCCTGTGGTCGATCTCGCCGAAACGGCGGCCTGAAGTGAGGGTTGATGAAACTGTTTGCGATCTACATCGGCGGAGAACATCCGGCGGCGAACATTGAGGTGCACGATATGCGGTTCCTCGTCGCCCCGACGATCGAGGCGACGCACGAGGCCTTGCTCGCGCAGTGGTGGGGTCGCGAGGGCACACTGCACATCGATTGTTGGTCGGAGATTTCGCAGGCGGACGGCTATGAGGTCAGTCTTTCGTCCATGCCCTACGAGGGCAAGGAGAAGCTCTATTACGTGAACCTCGGCGGCTATGACGGCGTCGCCTTCGCCGAGCAGCACCGGAATGTCTTCGTGGTCGCCGACAGCCTGCCTGCGGCCAAGGCGCGCGCCATCAAACAGGCGACGGGATGGACCGACGCGCATCGCGACGAAATGTATGAGGCAGAGCAGGCCTTTGCACTGGACGATGCCGCTCAGGCTGAACGGTTACATATTCACCTGAAGCCGAGCCTGCTGTCCTGCGAGCCGGACTTCACCTGCCACTACACCCCAATCCGCTGAATCCTGAGGTCAGGCTTCAGGGCGGGCGAGCATCGCTGAGCCATAGAGTTTCGGCTCGAACCCCTTGGTCCAGAAGACCTTGCCCAGGCCTCGGGCGCAGCGGTCATAGGTGTGGGCGCGGTCGGGGCGGCGCAGGAGCGCGGACAGCAGCGACAGGGCACCCCAGACGCCGGTCTGTGCCAGGCCGACCAGCATCCATTTGACGACGCCGGGCCAGTCGCGACGATCGGCGGCCATCTGGGTCGGGCTCTGGCCATAGGCGAAGGCGCGGGTCAGGGCGTATTTCAGGGTGGCGCGGTGGGGCGGGGCGAACTCGTCCGCCCAGGCCTCGGAGGCCCAGCCGTAACGGCCGCCACGCGCCGACAGGGCGGTAAACAACCGATCGTCCTCGCCGCCCGTCTCGTTCATGGCGACATCGAAGGGGGCGTTACCGGGCAGGGCGGTCGCGCGCATCATCAGACTATTGCCGCAGCCGTGGATGGCGTCGGTCAGGCCGGTCTCGCGCGGGCCGTCGCGGCCGAAGAACCGTTCCAGATAGGCGGTGGTCCAGCCGGTGTTAGCCGACACACGCCCGCGAATGGGGCCGAAGACGACATCGGCGCCGGTGTGGTCTTGCGCATCCAGCAGGGCGGCGAGCCAGCCGGGGGAGGCGGCCTCGTCATCATCCAGGAAGGCGATCAGGGGCGCGTCGGTCGCGGCCAGACCGACGTTGCGCGCGGTCGCCACGCCGGGGACGGGGGCGTGGGCATAGGTCAGGGGGACGGGCGCCTCGGCAAGCAGGCGCTCGATCAGAGCGGCGGCGGAGCCTTGCGGGTCATTGTCGGCGATGACGATGGCGGCGACGCGGTGAAGCGATCCGGTCTGGGCGAAGACGGACCGCAGGGCGCGCTCCAGACTGTCGGGGCGGCGCAAGGTCGGGATGATGACGGCGACGTCGCGCATGGTCAGACGGCGTCCGCATAGACGGCGGCACGGTAGAGCCGTAGCGCAAAGGCGCGGGCCTTGACCGGCAGTGCCGTGGTCAGGGCGGCCTGTTTCATCAAGCGGCGCGCCAGGGGCAGGGCGGGCAGGCGTTTCAGAGCGCGCGCGGCCTTGTAGCTGGGATAGGTCTGGACGACGGCGGGGTGCAGGGCGACCACGCGGGCGAAGTTGCCGGCGCCCTGGTCGAACTTGCGCGCCAAGTCCTCGACTGTGTCCAGGCCCATGTGCGTGGCGGGATTGTCGATGTGGACGACGGGAAAGCGGCGGGAGACGCGCATGGCCCACTCCACATCCTCCCAGCCCCAGCCGCTGAAACCGGGATCGAACGATTCGGCGGCGAAGACGTCGCGACGCACCAGCAGGTTGGAGGTATAGACGTATTTCTCGGGCGTCAGGGCGCGCTGGGACGCCGGCAGACATTCCGAGGCGCCGGACAGGGCGCGGTGGACGGCGAACCGGGCGTCGGTCGGGGCCTGATCGAGAGAGAAGCCGCCGAACGCCACGGCGGGGGCGTTCTGGGCGAACAGGCGCATCCAGGTCTGCAGGAAGACGGGCGTATCGGGCCGCATGTCGCTGTCGAGGAACAGATAGGCCTCCCCTCGGGCGGCGGTGGTGAGGCGGTTGCGGCCTCTGGCGCGGCCTTCGTTGGCGGCAAGGGTGATCAGGCGCACGGGCAGGTCGAGGGCGCCGATAGTCGCCTCAAGCCGGGCCGTCAGATCGGCGTCTGCCGTGCCGTCGTCCAGCAGGATCAGCTCGACCGCGCCAGACAGGGCGGCGGCCTCCGTATCCAGTTGGCGCAACAGGGCCTGGGGATCGTCGCGCAGGAAGGGGATCAGGACCGAGATCGTCGGCCTTGCCTGCGACCAGGCGGCGTTGTCGTGGATATGGGCGCTCATGCCGGCACGCTCCGACGCGCGCGGATCAGGCGCAGCAGCACGTCGCGGACGCCGGCGGCGTTCAGGGTCAGGGCGACGGCCGCATAGACGAGGCCGCCCACGCTCGCGTCCAGAATCAGCTCGAAGAATCCGCCGATGGGCGGCAACAGCCAGACGACACCGGCCATGACGGCGGACGCGACGCCACAGCGGATCAGCGCCTCCCACGGCATGGGCAGAGCGATGGCGCGGCGGCTGAGCAGCAGGCAGGCGATCAGGCCGATGGCGAAGCTGGCGGTGGTCGAGACGGCCGCGCCGGTCACGCCCATGCGGGGGATCAGCACCAGGTTCAGCGCGACGTTGCACAGGGCCGGGATCGCCATGGTGACCAGCAGCAGGCCGGTCTTCTTGCCCAGGGTGAAGCCGAAGCCGAAATAATAGGCGATCATGCCGGACAGGAAGGACGAGGCCGCGATCCAAGGCGTGACCAGGGCGGCGGCGGCGCGCAGATCCTGGCCGATCATCAGCTCCGCCAGCGGCCGCGCGACCAGCGACAGGCCGACGGCGGCGGGCAGGCCGATCAGGATCAGGGTCGAGCCCTGCTCGACGGCCGTCTGGCGCAGGGCCTCGCGCCCGCCGCGCTCCAGCGCCATGACCATAGCCGGCGCGCCGGCCGCGCCCAGCCAGATGAAGATGACGTCCAGCGTCCGGTTCGCCAGGCTGTAGCTGGCGTGATAGGCGCCGACCGCCGCCGCATCCATGAAGGCGGCCAGCAGAAACCGATCCGTCGAGGCCAGCACCAGCGCCAGCGTCAGCGAGGCCGCGATGGGATAGCCGTAGAGGGCGTAGGCCTTCAGCCGCGTGCGATCCACGGTTCCGCCCGTCGCCTGGCGCAACTCGCCCGGCAGGATGAAGGGCAGGGCGAACAGGGGGGCGATGGCCAGACCCAGCAGGGGAGACGCCGCGCCGGCCCCGGCCAGGGCGAACCCGGCCCCGACCAGAAAGCCCAGGATGGCCACGCCGATGTCCACGGCGGCGGATTTCGACACCTCGCCCGCCGCGCGATATCGCTCCTGCGCCAGCTTGGCCAGGTTGCGCACCGGCGCGCCGGCCAGACCGAAGGCGACGGCGATCTTGAACGCGGGCGTCAGCGGGGCCAGCCACACGATCAGGGCCGCGATGGGCGTGAAGACGGCGATGATGGTGAAGGAGGTGCGGTACAGGCTGGCGAAATGGGTCGCCATTCCTTCGGGCGTGCGCTCGGCCGCCCAGAAGCGCGCCATCGACGCCTCCAGCCAGGTGAAGGTCACGGTGTGGGCCAGGGTGGTGACCGAAAACGCCAGGGCGTAGTGGCCGAAGTCGTCGGGGCTGATCAGGCGCGTGAAGACGAAGATGGTCAGGAAACCGACCACCCCCTGGACGATCTGGGCCGGCAGATAGCCCCAGACGCCGCGCCAGAACATGCGCTTCTCGCTCAACGCACGGCCGCCCGGTCGCCCAGCAGGACGGGGATGGTGACGGCGATGACCCACAGGTCCAGCCAGAAGGACTGGCGCTCGATATATTCGATGTCCAGCTGAACACGCTCACGCACCTGGGCCTCGGTGTCTACCGGGCCGCGCGAGCCCTTGATGGCGGCCCAGCCGGTCATGCCGGGCTTCATGCGGTGGCGGTGGGCGTATTCGGCGACCAGCAGGGCGGATTCGGTCTCGCCGGTCTTCATGCCGATGGCGTGGGGGCGCGGTCCGACCAGGGACATCTCGCCCGACAGGACGTTGAAGATCTGGGGCAGTTCATCCAGGCTGGTGGCGCGGATGAAGCGGCCGACGCGGGTGACGCGGTCGTCGCCGGGGCAGACCTGGCGGCTGGCGGTGGCGTCGGCGGCCTCGTGGCGCATCGAGCGGAACTTCCACACCACGATGGTCTCGTGATTGAAGCCGTGGCGACGCTGGCGGAAGAAGATCGGGCCGGGGCTGTCCAGACGCACAGCGAGAGCGACCAGGGCCATGACGGGGGCGGCGACCACCAGGGCGACCGCGCCGACCAGCAGGTCCTGCATCCGCTTGTTGAACGCCCGCCTATCGGGATCGACCGGCCCGTCCAGCGACGCCAGCGGCGCATTGGCCAGGCGGTTCAGCACGCCGTCGCCGCCCAGCTCCGAATCGACCAGCACCGTCAGCGGATTGGGCAGGGCGTTCAGACGCTGGGTCAGGTCGCGCACCCGCTGGCCCGCATTGGGATCGATGGCCAGGACGATCCGGTCCACATAGGGGGTCATGCGGTGGGTCAGCAGGGCGTTGGCGTCGCCCAGAACCGGTACGCCGGCAACGCTGTCGGGCGAACGGGCCAGGCGGTCGTCGAACACGCCAAGCACATTCATGTCGCGCCGCTCCAGCGCCCGCTCGATCAGGATCCTGGCGTTCCGGGTGGCGCCGACGATGACGATATTGGGCGACAGGGCGCCGAGACGCCGCCAGCGGGCGATCACCGCCAGCCACAGCCCATGCAGCACGACCAAGGCCGACGTCGTCGTCAGGACCCAGGGCGCGACGATGTCCAGAGCCGGCCGATCCAGCAGCCACCCCAGGATCAGGGCGATGCTGGCCGAGACCATGCCGACGCCTGCGACGCCGAACAGATGCAGGACCCAGGGCGTGTCGCGACCGAATCGATAAAGCTGAAAAGCACGAAGCAGGGCCAGAACCGCGACGGCGCCGGCGGCCAGGGGCGCGGCGTCGCCTATGGTCATGGTGGCCAGATTCATCGGCTGGATCGCCAGCGCTGCGGCCAGCGCCAGCCCGACGACGACCAGCACGTCAATGAGCCTGAAATAGTGGGCCGACAGCCGCACGGCCGAGCGCTCGCGGGCATTCAGCCACACCTCGGGCCGGAACGGTCCACGCGCGGCGCGGCCCTTGGGCGGCGCGTCGGCGGCGAGACTGGCGGGGCGGTCGAGCAAAGGAGGATCCAGCGGCGAAGAACGGCCGCGATACTGCGGGTATCGCCTCTATGTCGCGTTAACGTGGACAGTTTCGCCCGAACCGGATTGCGCGACGCATCAGCCTCCGCTATCGACGCCGTCGCAGGAGACGTGGCCGAGTGGCTGAAGGCAACGGTTTGCTAAATCGTCGTACCCCGTAAGGGGTACCGAGGGTTCGAATCCCTCCGTCTCCGCCATTTCCCTAGAAAACAAGCCAAAACAGTCAGTTATTCGCTATCTGGCGAAGGCTGAAGGACGCTGTTTGTGAGAGCGGATGGGGTGTGACTGGTAGTCATGCCGAAGAAGTCACGCTGAAGAATCGGGCCTAAATGGCCATTGCCAACAAGACTTTCGATCTGTGGCGCGCTACAGGTTGTCTGTCTCTGCATCGGCGCCACTCTCAATCCGATCTGAGCACAGGCGCAGGGCGCCGCGACAAGGCATGTACGGCCGCTAAACCGCCGCCCAGGGCCGCAATCCCCGTGGCGCCGGTCAGCAGGAGGAGGACGCCGGTCCAGTCCATGCTCCATGTGGCCTTGAAGGCGAGGGTCACGACAGGCCAGGCGCCGGCTGCTCCAAGCAACAGGCCGGCGAGGCCGGCGATGGCGCCGACCAGACTGTATTCCACGAGGTAGGCGGTCAGGATCTGGGCGTGGGAGCCGCCCAGCACCTTGAGGACGGCGGCCTCGCGCGCCCGTTCGCGCACGCCTGCGGCGATGGCTCCGACCAGAACGAGCAGGCCGGCGAGACCGGCGACGGCCGCGGCCCCACGGATGGCCAGGGCGAGGCGGTCGAACAGGGTGGCGGCGGCCTCAAGCTGTTCGCGGACGCTGATGATGTTCACTTCGCGGAAGTCCTTGCCGAGGGCCTGGGTCAGGGCCCTTTCCTCGGCGGGTGTCGCGCGGGCGATGGCGACGCTGCGGGGATTGGCGCCTTCGATGGCGGCGGCGTTGAGGACGAGCAGGAAGTTGGTCCCGAACCCGCCCGGCTCGGTCCGGCGAAGGGCGGCGATGCGGACGTCCATCTCCCGACCGAGCAGTTGCAGGGTCAGGCTGTCGCCGACCCTGAGATCGGCGGCCTTGGCCAGATCTTGCGAGAGGGCGATCTGCGGCGGACCGGCGTAGTCGGCGGCCCACCACCGGCCGGAGACGATGTTGGCATCGTCCGGCGCGCCGGCCAGGGCGGTCAAGAGAATGTCCTGGTCGAAGGCCCAGCGTTCACCCTGAGGCAGAGCCTCCAGATCGACGGGCGCGCCCTTCAATCGCACGATCCGCCCCGTGAGGAGTGGAAGCCGCCGGTAGCGGTCCGGTCCGAGGTTCGCCATCACCTTGGCCACCGCCGCATCGAACGCCGCGCCGCGATCGGCGGGGATTTCGGTGAAGACCACGGACGGGGCTGATCGCGGGGCGACCTCGGTGATCTGGCCCAACAGGCTGGACTGAATGAGCACGACCATGGCCAGAAGCGCGACGCCCAGGCCGATGGCGGGAGAGGCGGTGCGCGCCGCCGAGCGGGGGCCGGCGAGGTTGGCCAGCCCCAGGCGCCCCGCGCCGCCGGCGTGTCGTCTCAGACGTCCGGCCAGGGCGGCCGCCGCCCGGCCAAGCAGCCACAGAAGCGAGAAGGCGACGACCGTGCCGCCGATCAATGCCGCCGCTGCAAGTTTCGACGGCGCGGTCCACAGGGCCAGGCCCGCCAGTCCGATCGCGGCCAGCACGGCGAAGATCAGTTCGACGCCAAACACGGGCCGGTCGGTGAGCTGGCGACGGAACAGGGCCGAGGGCGGGGTCGCGCGGGCGCGAGCCAGGGGCGCGAGGGCGAAGGCGGCGGCCGCCAGAAGGCCGAAAGCCCCGGCCTTGACGAGCGGCGCGGGATAGACGGCGAAGAGGGCGGGAATGGGCAGGCTGTCTTTCGCCAGTACGCCGATGACGAGCGGCACGACGGCGCCGATCACGAGACCAATGGCGACCCCGACGGCGGCCAGCACGCCGATCTGGATCAGATAGATGTCGCGGATCAGCCCGCCCTCTGCACCCAGAGCCTTCAGCGTCGCGATCGACGGCTTGCGGCCCTCCAGATAGGCCGAGACGGCGCCCCCGACGCCGAGGCCGCCGGCTACGAGAGACGCCAGGCCGATAAAGCCGAGGAAATATTCCAGCTGATCGATCAGTCTTCCGGCGCCGGCAGCCGCCTCGGACCGATCCCGGGCTTCGAGCCGGCTCTGCGGAAACCGTTTCTCTATGTCCGCGATGGCGGCCTTGGGATCGGCGTCGGCAGGAAGGGCGATGCGCACCGCCTCGCCGAACAGGCCGCCGGGGGCGAGCAGGCCGGCCCGTTCGACGGCGGGAACCGTCGTCACCACGCGGGGGCCAAGCGCAAAGCCCCGGCCCAGCCGGTCGGGTTCGGCCACAAGGACGGCGCGCGCCACGAACGGCGTCCCGCCCACGGTGAAGGTGTCGCCGAGCCTGAGGTTGAGGCGATCCAGCAGGCCCTGTTCGACGACGGCGCCCGCGATGCCGTTCTCGATGCGCAAGGCCGTGGCCAGATCGGGCGCGCCGGACAGTTCGACAGAGCCGACCAGGGGATAGGCGGCGTCAACCCCGCGCATGTCGACCAGGCGGCGCTGGCCGGCGCCGGTCTCGGCCATGCCGTTGGCCCGCACCGAATAGGCGACCGGACCCAGGGTGGCGAAGGCGGCGCGTTGGTCGGGACTGAACCGGCCCTGGTCGCGGCTGAAGACGACGTCGCCGCCGAGGATCTCCCGCGCCTGACTGGCCAGCCCCTGGCGGAAGGCCTCGGCGGTCGAGCCCGAGGCGGCGATCGCCGCCACGCCCAGGGCCAGACAGGCCAGGAAGATGCGGAACCCCGCAATCCCGGAGCGGAGCTCGCGGCGCGCGAAGCGGAAGGCGAGCCTCATGCGGAGACCTGCGACGGGGCGACGACCTGGCCGTCGCGCATCGTCACGATCCGGTCCGCACGGGCGGCGAGACGGTCGTCATGAGTCACCAGGACCAAGGCCGCGCCGCTGTCGTGCACGAGGTCGAACAGCAGGTCGGCGACCAGGGCGCCGTTGGTCCCGTCCAGATTGCCGGTCGGCTCGTCGGCGAACAGGAGTTCCGGCCCGACGGCCAGGGCGCGGGCCAGGGCCACACGCTGCTGCTCGCCGCCCGACATCTGGTGGGGATAGTGTGACCGGCGGGCGCCGAGGCCGACCCGCTCCAGCCAGTTGTGCGCCTGTGCGACCGCATCAGGCCGATGGGCCAGCTCCAGCGGCGCGGAGACATTTTCCTCGGCCGTCATATTGGGAAGCAGGTGAAAGCTCTGGAACACCAGGGCGGCGCGACCCCGACGCAGACGAGCGCGGCCGTCTTCGCCCAGAACGGCAAGATCCTGATCGAACAGCATCGCCCGGCCGCAGGTCGGCGTCTCCAGGCCGGCGGCGATGGAGATCAGCGACGACTTGCCCGACCCGGAGGGGCCGACGATGGCGACCGTCTCTCCCGGCGCCACGACCAGATCGACGCCTCGAAGGATTTCCACCGGTCCTGCGGCCGAGGGCAGGGTGAGGACGACGCCGTCGAGGACGAGCGGAGCGGCTGAAGCCATCGATATGTCGCTTGCTGCATTGGGAGGAGGAAGGTCGGTCCCTATATGGGTGCGCAGATCATGACTCCAAAGCCCTCATCGCCCACACCATTCATGCCTCGCCGCACGCTCCTGACCGGAGGGCTGGGGCTCGTGCTTGCCGGATGCAGTCCGTCGAAGGACGACGCGCCAAAGGCGCCGGCCACGCCCGCGACTTCGGCATCGAGCACGGCTGCGGCTTCGGGCGCGCCGGAGAAGATCGTGACCCTTCTGGGGGATTCCATCACGGCCGGTTTCGGCTTGCCTTCGGCCGAGGCTTTGCCTGTCCGGCTGGAAGAGGCGTTGCGTGCAAAGGGGCTCAGCGTCAGGGTTCGCGGGGCCGGGGTGTCGGGCGACACGACCGGCGGCGGGCTCGCCCGTGTCGGCTATAGCGTCCAGGACGACACCGATCTGTGCATCGTCGCCCTGGGGGGCAACGACATGCTGCAGGGCGTGGATCCGGCTACCGTCCGCGCCAATCTGGAGGCCATCATCGCATCGCTGAAGGCGCGCGACATTCCCGTCCTGCTAGCGGGGATGAAGGCGCCGCCCCAGTACGGCGCCTATGCCGCCGAGTTCGACCGCATCTTCGTGGATCTGGCCCGCAAGGACGATGTCGCGGCCTATCCCTTCCTGCTGGAAGGCGTGGCCCTGGATCGTCGTTATAACCAGCCGGATGGCATCCATCCCAACGCCCAGGGGGTGCGCATCATCGCTGAAGGTCTGGCGCCGATCGTGGCGGTCGCACTGTCTGGCGGCTAGGGAGGCGGCGAAGGTCATGGGATCGCCCTTGAACCCCCGTTCGCCCATCGCCATCTCGGGTCTGCCCTTCCTGGGCGTTTCCTCCCAAATCAACTTTCGGCCTCGTCGCCCTGTGCGACGGGGCTGATTTTGTCCGGAGCGATCTCCTGTCCGAGCCCGCCATGCCCAAAGCCAACGACACCGTCCATCTGCGCTTCACGTTGAAGGGCGAGAGCGGCCCGTTCTGGCAGACGAATGCGACAGTCGCTTCGGTCGGCGGTGGAACCGCGCTGCTCGATGGTCTGGATCGCCAGATCGCGGCGCGCATCGCCGATTTTCGCCGGGCCGGGGAGGGCCGCTGGACTCTCGACTTCGAGGTCCGGTCGAGGCCCTGAGGCGAAAAGGGGCTTTATTTGCTCGAACCGCCTCGGCGAGGTCTTCGATCAGGCGTGGGCAAATACGCCTGCTCGATTCGTCGCCCGCCATTCTGCCGAATGGCGGGCGTTTGTCCGTGTGCGCCTTTATTGGTCGCCGATGGTAAATGGTTCCTGCCTCGGCACGCCGTCGGGTCCCTTTGTAAGCCGGAAGCCATCGACCAATCGGCCGGCGGCGGTAAACGCGCGATAGACGATGGCGTCGGTTGAGACGTCGAGAGTCTGGAAGGTCTGGGTCCGCTCGGCGGTCCTGTCGGCCCAGGTCAGGTTCGCAATCGGGTACATCTTCGGCCCGGCGACCGAGACCACATAGGTCGAGCCGTGGTCCGAGGTATGGCCCGGCCCCGCATTGCCCATGACGCCCTCGCCGATGGCGCCGCGCGCATAGCCATGGTCATGAGCCTGGAGCACCAGATCGACCCGGTATTTGTCGATCAAGGGCTTCAAAGCGTCGCGGACACGCGAATTGTCCCGGTCGGGATCGATCGAGAACAGCGGGAAGTGCAGGAACATCACCGTCCAGCGGTTGGGATTGTCGGCCAGTATCCCGTCAAGCCAACGCACCATCTCGCCGCGCATGGCCTCGTCGCCATCGAACAGGGGGGCGTCGATCGAGATCAGGCGCATGCCCTGATAATCGACGGCCCAGGCGGTTTCCTTCAGCCGCTCCACGCCCGCCGGTCCAGTCTCCGGCAGGGTGAATTGGCGTCACCACTGTGGGTTCAGGATCGGACCGCGGCCGTATTCGTGATTGCCCGGTGTCGGCATCTGCGGCGTCTGGGCATAGAGGAAGCTGCCCGAAGCGAACCATTCGCCCCATTCGTTATCGCTGTCGTGCCGGTTGATCAGATCGCCGGCATGGATGACGAAAGCGGCGTCGCCGGCCTTGCGGAACCCCACCCTGAGCGTGCGGGAAGCCTCGCTGAGGATATTGTTCTGCATGTCCCCCATATAGAGGAAGGTGAAGGGCTGGGCCGTGTCCGCCGCCGTGCGGAACTGCAGCCACTCCGACCAGTTCTGGCCCGAACCGACCCGATAGACATAGGTCGTCGCCGGCTTCAGCCCCGTCATCACCGCCGAATGATAGGCGGCGCGGAATTCGGCCGCCTCGCGCACGGCCAGGACGGCGTCGTCGGTCACGGCGTCCTGACGCGTCGCCGTGGCGATGAAGTCCGGTCCGTCCAGCGCCTCGGCGAACTGCACCTCGCCGGTCAGGCCCGGCGCGGTCCGCCAGGTGACGGCCATGGCGTGAGCGGGATCGGCGGTCAGGTTCAGGATGATCCGTTCCGGCTGGGCCGTCGCCGGCGCGATTGGCCGGTCTGAGGCCTGGACTGGCGCGGGTTCGGGACGCTGGACCGCCTGGGCCAGGGCGACGGCGGGACCGCCCAGGGCCGCCAAAGCGGCCCCGAGCATCAGGGTGCGGGTGAATATCATCTGCGTCACCCTCAGAAGACGTAGTTCAGGCCGAGCGAGATCGACCGCCCGTTCTTGATATAGGCGCGGCTGGAACCGGTGCTGGCGCCGGCCGTGTACCAGTAGGTGTGGTTGTCGAAGAGGTTCTGGACCTCTAGCGAGGCCGTGGCGCCGCCCCACAGCTTGCGCCGCACGTTCAGGTCCACGAACTCATAGTCCTGCTCGTACGGATTGTTGCCGAAGTCCTGGATGCCTTCGAGGAATTCCGACTGGTATCTGTAGGCGGCATAGGCTTCCCAGCCCGAGTATTGCCAGAACAACTGGACGTTCGCGATGGCTTCTGGCGTCTCCATCAACGGCAGGGTGTAGCCGTCCGGGTGCCAGGAAATGCCTGTTTCCGCTTCCGACCGCTGCACCGTCAGGTTCACGCTGGCGCCCAGGCCCGACAGGGCGCCGGGCAGCCAGTGAAAGATCTGCTGGCCGCTCAGTTCGACGCCGTAAACCTTGGCCCATTTGCCGTTGTTCGGCATTGAGATGGTCACGCCGTCCGGGCTGACGTTCACGCCCGCCGTCCCGTCGCGGATGTTGCTGGACGAGGAGCGGAACAGGAAGTTGCGGATGTCCTTGTAGAACAGGCCCATCGAATAGGCGCCGGTGTTGCCGTTGTAGCGCTCGATCGACAGGTCGTAGTTGATCGCCCGCATCGGCTTCAGATCCGGGTTGCCCTGCTCGATGCCGACCAGCAGCCAGTCCGAGGTCGGGTTCTCCGCGCCATCGCCATCGCCATCGGGATCGGCGTCGTAGCTATACTCCCGCGACGAGGACATGCGGGCGATGTCGGGACGCGCGAAGCTGGTCCAGATCGCGGCGCGGATCTTGGTGCTGGGGTTCAGCGCATAGTTCAGGTGGATCGACGGCAGGACGTTGACGAAGTCGCTCTTGTCGTCGGCGAAGCCTTCGCCCTGCACCGGATCCAAGGCATAGGCCGAGATGTCGTTACGGGTGCTTTCAACCCGCAGCCCGCCGATGATCTGGGCATTGCCGAACCGGGCCGTGCCCATCAGATAGGCCGCCAGGATGTCTTCCTTGAAGGTGAAACTGTCCTCGCCGCTCAGTTCCGCCTGCGAGGGGTCGGTCGCGAAGCCTTCGAAGAAGGTGCTGTCGCCGTTCATGGCGCGCTGCAACTCGGCCAGCATGGCCTGGTTGTCGATCACCGTGCCCAGGCGATAGAGGCCGGAATATTCGCCGTCGAACAGGTTGGTGACCTCCTTGCCGTAGAAGGAGGAGAAGTCCGCCAGGGTGCCGTCGGCGTCCAGATCCAGAAACTCGCCGTTATAGGTCGAGCGCTTGGACGAATAAAATTTGGCGCCGGTCTTTACCGATTCCAGCCAGGCCGAGGCGGGGCTCCATTCGATGTTGAACTGACCCTGCCACAGGTCCTCCCCGGCGCCGCCGACCTCGCAGGACAGGCCGGCATAGTCGTATTGGGCCGGATCGTGCACAGCCGCCATGCCGGCGTCGTTCAGCACCCATTTGGGAAAGCGGCTGTCGCCGAAGTTGGTGACGTTGACGCCCTTGTTGCCCAGCCAGCCGTATTTGTCGCTGCGGAACTCCATCTCGTAGCTGTCGTCGGTATTGTCCTCGGACTTGGCGTAGGACAGGTCGTAGTCGGTGGTGAAGTCGCCGAAGCGGCTGACGCCGCCCAGGTTCAGCGACATCACCGTGCCGGTTTCGCGCGAGCCTTCCCAGAAGCGACGCAGGCGGAAGCCCTGAGGATCCCACGTCCCCGAGGCGCCGTTCAGCGTATAATAGGAACGGGTCGAGCGGTCGGCGTCGGTAATGACGCCGTCACGGTCGCGGTCAACGATCTGGGCGATTGTATAGGCGTAGATTCGCCCCTTGGCGCCCGAGCCGATGATGGCGGAATCCGGGTTGGCCAGACCGGTCTGGCGAGGATCGACCTGCGAGAGGCGCGTCGAGTTTCGGCTGGTGTCGTTGCGGAAGTTCAGGCGGTTGCCGAATTCGTCCTGGGTGTATTCGTTGTACTGGCCGCGAAAGTGAAAATCGTGGTCGCCGCCCCGATAGTCCAGGCTGGCGTTCAGGCCCTTGCGCTCCACCTCTGTCTCGCCGAACGCCAGGTCCATGCCGCGCAGGACGAAAGTATCGGTGTCCCAGCCCAGGCTTTCGCTGTCGTCGTACCAAACCGGCGGTTGGTTATCGCCATCGACGCCGTTCTGTTCGAACTGCGACTTGCGCCGCGACCAGCTGACGGTGGCGAAGACGCCCCAGTTGTCGCTGAACTGCTTGCCGAATGACCCGGAGATTTCGCCCGAGGTCCTGTCGTCGAACTTGTCCAGCATGCCGGCCGAGGCGGACAGCACCGCATAGGTCGGCTTGTGGTCGAACGCCGTCGGCGTGCGGATGTCGATGGAACCTGCGCACGGCGTTGACGCCCGGCAGGCGCGACAGGGATTCTGCGACGTTGTTGGCCGGCAGATTTCCCATGTCGTCTGCGCTGATCACGTCCGAGATGAAGTCGGCGTCGCGCTTTGCGTCCAGCGATCGCAGCATGCCGGCGGCGTAACCGACCACGACGACGTCCTCCACCTCGACGGCTTTCGACGGGTCAGCCGACGCAACCACCGTCTCGCGAACCACGGTCAGAACCCCCCGAACTTCACGAACTTCGACGCCGGCGCCAGCAATCAGGCGACGAAGCGCTTCGCGTGGCGTCATGGCGCCCGATATCGACTGGGACTGGCGGCCACGCGTCAGTGCAGGGTCGAACACGATCGGAAGGCCTGTCTGGCGCGACAGCGTTTGCAGAGCCCGTCCCAGATCCTGGGCGGGAATGGTCAGGGCGGTGCGCGCCTCGGCGGTGTTCGCGACCTGCCAGGCGTGGGCCGGCGCCGTTACGGACGCGAGGACGGCGACGGCCGCCGCCGCGAGGAGGCCGGTCTTTTGAATAGGCATGTTGATGGATCCCCCGCGACCGAGCTTGGCCGCTAAAGAGGAAGACGGCGAAATTCGCGGTCCTGACACCCGTCTTGAAAACTTGCTTTCGTTGTCACCTAAGCTTCAGACAGGACGTACTGACCCGTGGCCTTCGACGTCAGTTTGAGACCATGAAGGCGCGCGATCGCAGCCAGGGCGTTCTCTGGATGCTCATAGGAAAACCGCCCGCTGACCAGGGCATCGCCCAGCCTGGGATCGGACAACGACACCCGTACGCCGGTGACGCGCTCCAGATCGTCGATGACGCTGAGAAGCGAGACTTCGTCGAGTTCGAGCCATCCTCTGGTCCACGAAGGAAACGCGGTCTCGGCCTCGGGCTGAGCCAGGACGACACGTTCGACGTCGCCCTTTTTCACGCGTGCGCGCTCACCGGCGTGAAGGCGCACGATCTGTTGGTCGGACGCGACATCGACGACGCCTTCGAACACCACCACCTCGACCATGGCGCCTTCAGGCGTTTCGAGACTGTCGACATTGAAACGTGTCCCGACGGCGGTGACGCGGACCCCGTGGGTTTCCACGATGAAGGGCCGCGCCTTGTCGTGAGCAACTTCGAAGAAGCCCTCGCCGTCCAGCCGCAAACGCCGTTGGTCTCGATCGAGGCGGACGCGCAGTCTGCTGGCCCCGTTCAGTCGAACCGCCGAGCCGTCGGCGAGAGAGACCGCTTCTGACTGCCCGCGTTGTCCGACTATGACGTCTCCACTGGGCAAGAGCCCGACCAGCACAGCCGCCATCGCCACCGACGCTGCCAGTCCGACCGGCGCACAAATGGACCAAGGCTTTTTCCGACGCGTCCCGAGCGCTGAACGCGATATACGCTGTGCGGCCCACAGGACGGCCGGGTCGGCGATCAGCGCCTCGTGCTGGCTCAGAAGTCTATGCCGATCGGGCCGATCTTTCAGCCAGCCGGCCAAGTCCTGCTGCCACGTCCTCGGCGTCAGCGGCAGAGGCCAGTCGGCGTCGCACATAGGACAGCAGCGCCCGATTATGCGTCACCAGCGCCCAGCCGACCTCATGTTCATGACTGACCAAGCTTCACCACCTCGGCGGCGGCTATAGAAGCATGGCGTTACGGAAGCTTGGCGGTTCCATTTCAGTTTGACAGCATCGCCTTCATATCGAACGCCCTGACCAACGGAACTGCGAACGATCCCACGCCGCGCGAGCGCGTAGACTGACGATCCATTCCCCGTCGGTGAACGGATCAACCGTCGCCGCATCGTCTTGCGGGCGTCGTCAAGACGATGCGTGAGCGTCTTCGGCCCGACATGGCGTCGTCGTAGGCAGCACCCCAGCTTAGCCGAATCTGGGGGATCAGATGTCCAAGACCACATTGAAGACGCGCCTGTTGGCGGCCGCGACCCTGACGGGCGCCATGACGGCCGGATCGGTCGCCTGGGCGCAAGAGCCGGCGCCGGTCAGCAGCGTCGAAGACGTCATCGTCACCGCGCAGCTGCGCGAGCAGAAGACCATCGACGTGCCGTTCGCCCTGACGGCCTATTCCGGCCAGTTCCTGGAAGACCTGGGCATCCAGGAGTTCGAACAGCTGTCGGCCTTCGTGCCGGGCTTCCTGGTCCAGAACCAGTCGCCGAACAATCCGGGCTTCGTGATGCGCGGCATCACCTCAGATTCCGGCGCCGCGACCTCCGAGGCCCGCGTGTCGGTGTTCCAGGACGGGGTGTCGATCTCCAAGTCGCGCGGCTCCTATGTCGAGCTGTTCGACCTAGAGCGGGTCGAGGTCGCCAAGGGGCCGCAATCGACCCTGTACGGGCGCGGCGCCCTGATCGGCGCGGTCAATCTGGTGCAGAACCGCGCCCGTCCCGGCGCGACCGAAGCCTATGCCAATATCCAGGCCGGCAACGAAGGCTATCGCATGGTCGAGGGCGCGCTGAACCTGCCGGTGGGCGAGACGGCGGGCCTGCGCCTGGCGACGCGTCTGAAGACGCGCAACGGTTCGGTCGAAAACCTGCTGGGCGGCGACGATTTCAACTCCATCGAGACCCGCGCTTTCCGCCTGTCCGGGGCCTGGACGCCGTCGGACGCGATGCGGTTCGACGTAATCGCCAACTATCAGAAGGACAATGCCTCGGGCACCTCGTTCAAGTCCATCGCCTATGCCCCGGCCGATCCGAACACCGGCGCGGTGCTGGGCGGCAAGAAACCCTGGGAAGGCGCGGCCCTGACGCGCGGCGCAGCGTTTGACGGCGGCAAGTCGCTGGGTCTGGATCGCGAAGTCTGGGGTGTGACGGGTCTGGCCCGCATCGACCTGAACGCCGCCTGGACGCTGAACTCGACCACGGCCTATCGCGAGTTCACAAACTACGAGACCTTCGACGCCGACGGCGTGTCCCTGCCGCTGTTGACCGCCGCCGAGGATACGAACGGCGAACAGTGGAGCCAGGATCTTCGCCTGGGCTTCGACAACGGCGGGCGGCTGACCGGCTTCGTCGGCGCCGGCTGGTTCCACGAGAGAGGCTATCAGCGCACCCCGACCCAGTTCGACGAGCGCCTGATCCTGACCCAGCTGGCGGGGCTGCTGGATGGTTCTCCCACGACGGTCGGCGACCGGACGCTGCCGCTGGTCGCCTATCCAGCCATCGCGCAGGCTGCACTGGGCGGTCTTTTGACGCCGTTGGGAGCTGGCGCCTTCGCCGCGCCGATCGCCGCGAACCTGAAGCCGGCGCATATCGAGACGCCGACCAACAGCTCGGAACTGACCTCCTACGACGTCTTCGCCGACGCCACCTATGCCTTCACCGACCGGTTCGAGATGTCGGCGGGCGTGCGCTACACCCGTGACGACAAGACCACGGGCTTCGCCAACTCGGTCCAGAGCCGTTCGACCCTGGGCGCTCTGCTTGCGCTACAGGCCGGCGCCATTCCTGCGGCGCAGGTTCCGACCTTCCTCGGCGCGCTGGCCAACCCGGCCTATCTTGCCATTCCGGCCAGCGCCTTCCCGCTGTTCGGGCTGATCTCGCAGCCGACCGCCAACAACGGCGACTTCGCCTATTTCGACTCCGAAGACGACGGCGTGACCTGGCGTCTGACGGCGCGGTACGCCCTGACGGGCGACACCAACATCTACGCCAACTATGCGCGAGGTCGTCGCCCGGAGGTCATCAGCGCTTCGGCCCCGTCGGCGCCGCTGGGCACACCTCGGTTCGCCCCGGTCGAGGCCGAGACGGTCGACAGCTATGAGATCGGGGCCAAGTCGTCGATTCTGGACGGCCGCCTGCGCGTCGACGGCGCTGTGTTCCTCTATAACTACGAGAACTTCCAGACGACGGTGCAGCAGGGCACGACCTTCATCGTCACCAACGCCGGCGAGGCCAAGTCGTACGGGTTCGAGACCCAGGCCAACTTCGCCGTTACGTCGAACTTCGACCTGTTCGCCACCTATGCCTACAACCACTCGCGGTTCGAGAACGGCATCTATGACGGCAACCAGTTCCGCCTGTCGCCGGACAACGCCGCCTCGATCGGCGCGACCTGGCGCCTGCCGGTCAGCGGCGGCGAGATCGCGGTTCAGCCGACCTACACCTGGCAGTCCAAGGTCTTCTTCAGCGACGACAACGACCTGCCTGCACTGCAGAGCCGCAACATCGTCCGTGACCTGGTTCAGGACGAGTATCAGGACGCCTATGGCCTGCTGAACCTGCGCGTCCGCTACACGCCGGATTCGGCGAATTGGGGTGTAGAGGCCTTCGGCGAGAACGTGCTGGACGAGGAATATGTCAAGGACGCCGGCAATACGGGCGATGGCCTGGGCATGCCGACCTTCATCGCCGGGCGGCCCGCGTCGTACGGCCTTGTGTTCAAGCTGAAGCTCTGAGGATCCGACGATGAAAATGGATCGCCGCAGTCTTCTGGGTCTCCTCGGCGCGGGGGCGGCGTCGCCAGCCGTGGCGCAGGGGGCCAACACCGGATCGGTCGCCTTCCTGCACGGGGTGGCCAGCGGCGATCCCGACATGCGCTCAGCCGTCTTCTGGACCCGCGTCACCCCGGCCGATTCGTCGGTCGGGGAGGTCGCAGTCGTGTTGGAAGTCGCCAGGGACGCCGGGTTCGGCGAAGTCGTGCGCCGCTCGACCGGCCTGCGTGCGCGGGCCGAGCGGGACTTCACCGTCAAGCATGATCTGGACGGCCAGGGGCTGGAGCCGGGGGCTGAGTATTTCTATCGGTTCGTCGCTAATGGCGTGACCTCGCCGGTCGGGCGGGTGCGGACCCTGCCTGAGGGCGCGACGGCCGATCTGGCCCTGGCCGTGGTGTCGTGCCAGCTTTATCCCGGTGGGCTGTTCAACGCCTATGACGCCCTGTCCAGGCTGGATCGGCTGGACGCCGTCGTCCACCTGGGCGACTACATCTACGAATATGGGGCCGAGCCGTCCGACTATGGCATGAGCTCGGGCGCGGCGTTGAACCGCGTTCCGCAACCGGCGCATGAGATCGTCAGCCTGGCCGACTATCGGACGCGCCACGCCCAGTACAAGACCGATCCCGACCTTCAGGCCGCCCATGCCCGTGCGCCCTTCATCTGCGTGTGGGACGATCACGAGGTGGCCAACGACGCCTGGATGATGGGCGCGGAGAACCACCAGCCCGAGACCGAGGGCGACTTCGCGACGCGCAAGGCGGCCGCCCTGCGCGCCTATTACGAATGGATGCCGATCCGCGAGCCCAAGGCCGGCGCGCTGAACGAGGCGATCAATCGCAGCTTCGACTTCGGCGACCTGGCGACCCTGACGATGGTCGAGACGCGGCTGCTGGCGCGCGGCGAGCAGATGACCTTCGCCGACATGCCCAAGACGGCGGAGGGCGCGCCCGATGTCGCGGCGTTCGAGGCCCAACGCCAAGCGCCGGATCGCGACCTGCTGGGCGAACGCCAGCGTCAGTGGATCGGCGAGACGTTGAGCCGATCCAAGGCGGCGGGCCGTCCGTGGCAGATCCTGGGCAATCAGGTGGTGATGGCCAAGGTCAAGGGACCGGACATCTCGCGCATGATGCCGCCGGAGCAGATCCAGCAGATGCTCGCGAGCCTGGCGGAGGATGTCCGACCGCAAATCGAGGCGGCGATCCAGCTGTTCAAGTTGGGCCTGCCGTTCAATCTGGACAGCTGGGACGGTTATCCGGCCGGGCGCGAGCGTCTGTACGAGACCTTTGCGGCGGCGGGCGTGGCGCCCATTGTCCTGGCGGGCGACAGCCACGCCTTCTGGGTCAACGAACTGCATGACAAGGCGGGCGCGCGCCGGGCGGTGGAGTTCGGCACGTCCTCGATCTCCAGCCCGTCGCCGGGCGACCATGTCGGCGGCCTGCCGCTGGGCGTCGCGCTGTCGGCGGCCAATCCCGAGGTCAAGTTCTGCGATCAGACGTCCAAGGGCTATGTGCTGCTGAACATCACCCGCGATCAGGTCGTCGGCGAGCTGTGGGCCGTGTCGACCATCGCCGCCAAACCTTATGAGATGAAGAAGGTGAAGACCTTCACCGTCTCGCCACAGGGCGACCTGACGGAAGTCTGATCCCGCCATAGGCCCAAACGCAACACGGCCCGCAGGCGACTGCGGGCCGTGTCTTTTTGTGCGCGGTGAACCGGTAGATCAGACCGCTTTGGCGCGGTCTTTGTCGGAGGAACTGCGGGCCAGTTCGCGGTTCAGCCATAGGGCCACGAGGGTGCAGACGGCGCCCGACAGCAGATAGGCGCCGGCGGCGATCAGGCCGAACTGGCTGGAGATCCACAGGGCCGCTAGCGGGGCGAAGCCGGCGCCGAACAACCAGGCCAGGTCCGAGGTCAGGGCCGAGGAGGTGTAGCGGTGGGTCAGGCTGAAGCTGGACGCCACCGGGCCCGACGCCTGACCGAACGAAAGGCCCAGCAGGATGAAGCCGGAGATCATGAAGGTCAGCTCGCCTGCCGGGCCGCCGTTCAGCAGTTGCGGCGCAAAGCCCGAGAAGGCGGCGATGCCGGCGGCCGTGATCGCCAGCAGGGTGCGGCGGCCGTAGCGGTCAGCCAACACGCCCGAGGCCAGAATGGCCAACAGGCCGAAGACGGCGCCCACCATCTCGATCAGCAGGAAGCGGACCGGCGTCTCGTTGGTGAACAGGAAGACCCACGACAGGGGGAAGACCGTGACCATGTGGAACATGGCGAAGCTGGCCAGAGGCGCGAACGCCCCAATCGCGATCTTGGGGCCTTCGGCGCGCAGGGCCTGCGACACCGGCGTCGGCTGAAGCTCGCGGGTCTCGAACAGCTTCTGGAAGGCGGGCGTCACTACGATGCGAAGGCGCGCGAACAGGGCCACCACGTTGATGGCGAAGGCCACGAAGAATGGATAGCGCCAGCCCCAGTCCAGGAAGTCGGGGGCCGACAGGGTGTTCAGGAAGAAGGCGAAAAGGGCCGAGGCGACCAGCAGGCCGATGGGCGCGCCGAGCTGCGGAATCATGGCGTACCAGCCGCGCTTGCCCTCGGGCGCATTCAGCGCCAGCAGCGAGGCCAGGCCGTCCCAGGTGCCGCCCAGGGCCACGCCCTGGCCGATGCGGGTGAGGGCCAGCAGCACCGGCGCCCACATGCCGATGCTTTCATAGCTGGGGATGAAGGCGACCGATACGGTCGAGGTGCCCAGAAGCAGCAGGGCGGTCGTCAGCTTGGCTCCGCGCCCGAATTTGCGGTCGATGGCGATGAACAGGATCGTGCCCAGCGGGCGGAACAGGAAGGCGAGGGCGAAGATCGCGAACGACAGAAGGGTGCCGCCCACCGCGCCCGCATAGGGAAAGATCAGCTGCGGGAAGACGACCACGGAGGCGATGGCGTAAACAAAGAAGTCGAAAAACTCGGAAGTTCGGCCGATAATGACGCCGATGGCGATTTCGCCCGCATCCACCTTGCCATGGTGCGAGTTTATCTTGGCGGCGTCGCGTTCCAGCGACTCTGACGAAGGGGTCGTCGAGGCGGACATGGGCTTGGTCGCTCCGTGTGAGACAGGTATTCAGGCGTACGGCGGGTCGCCGCATTATGACCGGGCGCCCTTTGCGATGAAAGCGGCCTCAAGAGGATAGGACAGATTGTCCAATGTCGTTCCAGATCGAAGCTGACTATCGGGCGCAGTTCGAACGCCAACCGTCGCGACGCCTCCCCCTTGTCCGACGCTTTTCGATTGGATCCGCCTTGCGCCGTCTGCGCCTTCTCCTGCTCGCGCCCGTCGTGGCCCTGCTGTCGGCCTGCAATCTGGTCGTGCTGAACCCTGCCGGCGACGTCGCCGCCCAGCAGGGCGACCTGTTGATGATTTCGACGCTGCTGATGTTGATCATCATCCTGCCGGTTATGGCGCTGATCGTCTTCTTCGCCTGGAAGTACCGCGCGTCGAACAAGGAGGCCGAGGCCGAATATCAGCCCGACTGGGATCACTCCACGTCGCTGGAACTGGTCATCTGGGCCGCGCCGCTGATGATCATCATCTGCCTGGGCGCCCTGACCTGGGCCGGGACGCACCTGCTGGATCCCTATCGGCCGATCGACCGGATCAAGCCGGGGCAGGCCGTCGCCGAAGGCGTCGAACCGCTTCAGGTCAACGTCGTCGCGCTCGACTGGAAATGGATGTTCATCTACCCGCAGTACGGCATCGCCACGGTCAACGAACTGGCCGCGCCGATCGATCGTCCGATCCGCTTCCACATCACCTCGTCCTCGGTGATGAACAGCTTCTACATTCCTGCTCTGGCCGGTCAGATCTACGCCATGCCGGGCATGGAGACGAAGCTGCACGCCGTGATCAACCGTCCGGGCGAATACGAAGGCTTCTCGGCCAACTATTCCGGCGACGGCTTCTCCAACATGCGCTTCGCCTTCCACGGCCTGGATCAGGCCGGCTTCGATCAATGGGTGTCGGGCGTGCGCCAGGGCGGTCAGGCGCTGGGTCGCGATGAATATCTGGAGCTGGAAAAGCCCAGCGAGAAGGTTCCCGTCATGCACTTCGGCGTCGTCGACGTCGCGCTGTGGGACGCCATCCTCAACATGTGTGTCGAGCCGGGCAAGATGTGCATGGCGGAGATGATGGAGATCGACGACAAGGGCGGCCTGAGCATGGCGTCGATACGCAACACCATGCCGCTGGTTTACGACAAATACGCCGGGCGCGGTAAGTCGCAGGCCTATTTCGGGTCGAACGAAAGCTACGTCATGACCATCTGCACGCCGTTGCAGGCCGAGGCCGCCGCCGCCGAGCGCGTGCGTCAGGCCGAACTGGACACCGCCGTCGGACCAGCCAGCCTGGAGCGTCTGACGGGGCAGGGACTGTCGCCCAAACGTACGCCCATGGCCTCGCTGACGACCCTTGCGCCCAATCCCTTCGCTACGGGGCCGGTTTCGACCGACGTCCGTTCCGCCCCCAACGCCTGAGCGAACATAGTCGATGAACGCTGACCAACTCATTCCGCTTATCTTCGGGCGCCTCACGTGGGAGGCCCTGCCTCTGCAAGAGCCGATCCTGGTCGTGACCATGTCCGTGGTCGTTCTGGGCGGCCTGACCCTGTTCGGCGCCCTGACCTATTTCAAGCTGTGGGGCTATCTCTGGAAAGAGTGGTTCACCACGGTGGACCACAAGAAGATCGGGATCATGTATATGATCCTGGGGCTGATCATGTTCGTGCGCGGCTTCGCCGACGCCATCATGATGCGCATCCAGCAGGCCATGGCCTTCGGCGGGTCCGAGGGCTATCTGAACGCCCACCACTATGACCAGATCTTCACCGCCCACGGCGTGATCATGATCTTCTTCGTGGCCATGCCGATGGTGACGGGCATCATGAACTATGTCGTGCCGCTGCAGATCGGCGCACGCGACGTGTCCTTCCCCTTCCTGAACAACTTCAGCTTCTGGATGACCACGGCCGGCGCCATCATCGTCATGGCCTCGCTGTTCGTGGGCGAATTCGCACGCACCGGCTGGCTGGCCTATCCGCCGCTGTCGGGCATCGGCTACAGCCCCGGCGTCGGGGTCGACTATTACATATGGGCGCTGCAGATCGCGGGGGTGGGGACGACCCTGTCCGGCATCAACCTGATCGCGACCATCGTGAAGATGCGCGCGCCCGGCATGGGCATGATGAAGATGCCGGTCTTCACCTGGACCTCGCTGTGCACCAACGTGCTGATCGTGGCGTCCTTCCCGGTCCTGACCGCCGTCCTGGCCCTGCTCACGCTGGACCGCTACGTCGGCACCAACTTCTTCACGAACGACTTCGGCGGCAACCCGATGATGTATGTGAACCTGATCTGGATCTGGGGTCACCCCGAGGTCTACATCCTGATCCTGCCACTGTTCGGCGTCTTCTCTGAGATCGCCTCGACCTTCTCGGGCAAGAAGCTGTTCGGCTATACGTCGATGGTCTACGCCACGGTCGTGATCACCGTGTTGTCGTATCTGGTGTGGCTGCACCACTTCTTCACCATGGGCTCTGGCGCATCGGTGAACAGCTTCTTCGGCATCACCACCATGATCATCTCGATCCCGACCGGGGCCAAGATCTTCAACTGGCTGTTCACGATGTACCGTGGACGGATCCGTTTCGAACTGCCGATGATGTGGCTGATCGCCTTCATGCTGACCTTCGTGATCGGCGGGATGACGGGCGTGCTTCTGGCGGTGCCGCCGGCCGACTTCGTGCTGCACAACTCGCTGTTCCTGGTGGCCCACTTCCACAACGTCATCATCGGCGGCGTGCTGTTCGGTCTGTTCGCGGCCATCAACTTCTGGTGGCCCAAGGCCTTCGGCTTCCAGCTGGACAAGAAGTGGGGCCTGATCAGCTTCTGGTGCTGGGTGCCCGGCTTCTGGCTGGCCTTCCTGCCGCTATACGTCCTGGGCCTGATGGGCGTGACGCGCCGGATGCGGGTGTTCGACGATCCGTCGCTGCAGATCTGGTTCGTGATCGCCGCCATCGGCGCCGGTGTGATCGCTCTTGGCATCGCGGCCATGTTCGTCCAGTTCGCCGTGTCGATCATCAATCGAGACAAGCTGCGCGACGTCACGGGCGATCCGTGGGGCGGCCGCACGCTGGAGTGGGCGACGTCCTCGCCGCCGCCGGCCTACAACTTCGCCGCCACGCCGGTCATCCATGACGCCGACGCCTGGTGGGACATGAAGAAGAAGAACTATCAGCGCCCGCTGAGCGGCTACAAGGCGATCCACATGCCGTCGAACACCGGAACGGGCGTCATCATCTCGGGCCTGTGTCTGGTGATGGGTCTGGCGCTGATCTGGTACATCTGGTGGCTGGCGGCGATCAGCTTCATCGGGGTGCTGGCCGTCTCGATCGGGCACACCTTCAACTACAAGCGCGACTACTACATCCCCGCGGATGAGGTGCGTGCGACCGAAGAGGCGCGCACGCGCGCCCTGGCCGGAACGGAGGCCTGATCCATGAGCGCGACCGCGACTGCGACCGAGATCGACCCGACCGTCTTCCACCTGGAAGAGGAGCCGCATCACGAGGAAGGCTCCAGCACCATGCTGGGCTTCTGGCTCTATCTGATGAGCGACTGCCTCATCTTCGCGATGCTGTTCGCCGTGTTCGGCGTGCTGGGCGGCAACTACGCCGCCGGGCCCGGACCCAGGGAGCTGTTCGACCTGGAGCTGGTGGCGATCAACACCGCCATGCTGCTGTTCTCGTCGATCACCTACGGCTTCGCCATGCTGGCGATGGACAAGAACAACCAGCGTCAGACCCTGATCTGGCTGGCGGTCACCGGCCTGTTCGGACTGGCCTTCCTGGGGATCGAACTCTACGAGTTCGCGCACCTGATCCATGAGGGCGCGACGCCGCAACGCAGCGCCTTCCTGTCGGCCTTCTTCACCCTCGTGGGCACCCACGGCCTGCACGTCACCTTCGGCATCATCTGGTTGGTGACGCTGATGGTTCAGGTCAGCATGAAGGGCCTGATCCCCGCCAACAAACGCCGCCTGATGTGCCTGTCGATGTTCTGGCACTTCCTGGACGTCATCTGGATCGGCGTCTTCACCTTCGTCTATCTGCTGAGCATGCTGCGATGAGCGCCGACAAGAACGACCACTCGCCCGACACTCACGAGGCCGATCACCTGGGCCACGAGGCGCACAATCACGGCTCGTTCAAGAGCTATATGATCGGGTTCGTGCTGTCGGTGATCCTGACGGCGATCCCGTTCGCCCTGGTCATGACCGGCGTCCTGCCGACCCAGGCGACGGCCCTGATCGTCATGGGCTTCGCCGTGGTGCAGATCGTGGTCCACATGATCTACTTCCTTCACATGAACTCCAAGTCCGAGGGCGGCTGGATCATGCTGGCGCTGATCTTCACCATCATCGTCGTCGTCATCGCCCTGTCGGGTTCGCTGTGGGTCATGTACCATCTGGACACCAACATGATGCCCACGATGCACGACATGACGAACATGGGCGGCTGAGGTCGAGATCACGGACCCGTCCTCAGTCCCGGCCCCAGACAAGGCCAAGCGCTCGCGACCGATACGCCTCGTCGTATCGGTCGTGGGGCTGGCGCTTTTCGTCGGTTTTCTGGCGCTGGGCGGTTGGCAGGTTCAGCGCCTGGCCTGGAAGACCGACCTGATCGCCCAGGTCGACGCCCGCGTCCATGCGCCGGCTGAACCCGCGCCGGGGCCGAGGCAATGGCCGACCGTCACGCGACAGGACGACCAGTATCGTCGCGTCGTCGTCCACGGCGCCTTCCTGCACGACAAGGAAACCCTGGTTCAGGCCGTGACCGACGCGGGCGGCGGCTTCTGGGTCATGACGCCGCTGGTCGATGCACGCGGCTTCACCGTACTGATCAACCGGGGCTTCGTGCCCGCCGGCCGACGCGATCCGGCCGACCGTGCGGACGGGCAGGCGAAGGGGCCGCAGTCCGTCGTCGGCCTGCTCAGGATCACCGAGCCGAAGGGCGGCTTCCTGCGGGCAAACGACGCCGCCGGGGACCGCTGGAGGTCACGCGACGTGGCGGCGATCGCGGCGCGGCGCGGCCTGACGAACGTGGCGCCCTATTTCATCGATGCGGACGCGACGCTCAATCCGGGCGGCTGGCCGCTGGGCGGATTGACGGTGATCCGGTTCGCCAACAGCCATCTGGTCTATGCCCTGACCTGGTTCGGCATGGCCTTGCTGACGCTGGTTGGCCTGTGGCTCTTCCTGCGTGACGGCCGGCGCAAGCGGCCATGACCTCGGGCCTTCAAAGGCTGCTGGGGCTGGGTGGGCTCAGCGGCGGGGTCGCCTCGCACGGCGGGGCCAACCGGCGCAACATGCTGCTGTTGATCCAGCTGCGCTGGCTGGCGGTCGCCGGACAGGTGGCGACGATCCTGCTGGTCCAATATGTGATGCGGATCCCGCTGCCGGTGCTGTGGCTGCTGGCCGCGCCTGTGGGACTGGTGCTGGTCAATCTGATCAGCGCGCCCCTGACCGCACGTCGCGAGGAGGTCGAGGATCAGGCCCTGATGATCGCCCTGCTGGCGGATGTGGCGGCCCTGACGTGGCTGCTGTTCCTGACCGGGGGCGCGGCCAATCCGTTCGTGGCGCTGTATCTGCTACAGGTCGTGCTGGGGGCCGTGCTGCTGGCGCCGGTCTATGCTTGGGTTCTGATCGCCATCACCAGCCTGTGTTTCGCCGGGCTGGGCCTGGATTCCCAGCCGCTGAACCTGCCGCCGGCGCGCGAGGATTCGCTGCTCAGCCTGTATCTTCAGGGCAGCTTGATCTGTTTCGTCCTGATGGCGGTGCTGCTGGTTCTGTTCGTCACCCGGATCAGCCAGAACCTGCGCGAGCGCGACGCCTCCGTCGCCGCCATGCGCCAGCAGACGGCCGAGCACGATCACATCGTCCGCATGGGCTTGTTGGCGTCCGGGGCCGCGCATGAACTGGGCACGCCGCTGGCGTCACTGTCGGTGATCCTCAGCGACTGGAAGCGGATGCCGACGCTTACACAGGACGCCGACCTGGTTCAGGACATGACGGTCATGCGGGCCGAGGTCGAGCGCTGCAAGGCCATCGTCACCGGCATCCTGATGTCGGCCGGCGAGGCGAGGGGACAGGCGCCGGAGCGCACCACCCTGCGGGCCTTCGTCGCCGATGTGGTCGCCAGCTGGAACGGCGACGGCGTGACCGTGCAGATCCACGACGAACTGGCCCAGAACCCGTCGATCATCGCCGACCCGGCCCTGCGTCAGGTGCTGGGCGTGCTGTTCGACAATGCGGTGGAGGCGGGGGCCAGGCGCATCGCCGTCACCACGACGCGCACGGGCGACGCGCTCGGTATCGCCGTGAGAGACGACGGACCGGGGTTCCCGGCCGTCATCCTTCAGGCCTGGGGCAAGCCCTACAACTCGACCAAGCCACGCGCGGGCGCCGGCCTGGGGCTGTTCCTGCTGATGAACGTGATCCGGTCCCTGGGGGGGCGGGTCGAGGCTTCCAATCCCCCGGCCGGCGGCGCAGAGGTGAGGCTGACGTTGCCGCTGTCGGCGTTGGCGCCCAAGGACGAAATCCTTCCATGACCGATGACGCCAGACTGCTGCTGATCGTCGAGGACGACGAATCCTTCTCGACCACCCTGCGACGCTCGTTCGAACGGCGCGGCTATGCTGTCGTCAGCGCCGCCAGTCCCGACCAGATGACCGAGGTGCTGAAGACGCATCGCCCCGGCTATGCGGTCGTGGATCTGAAGCTGGGCGGCCATTCCGGCCTGACCTGCGTGGAGGCCCTGCACGCTTTCGATCCCGAGATGAACATCGTCGTCCTGACCGGCTTCGCCAGCATCGCCACGGCTGTCGAGGCTATCAAACTGGGCGCCCGCCACTATCTGGCCAAGCCCGCTAGTTCCGACGACATCGAGACCGCGTTCGGGCGGGCGGACGGCGACGCCGAGACGCCGCTGGGCACGCGCCCGACCTCGATCAAGACCCTGGAATGGGAGCGGATACACGAGACGCTGGTGGAGACCGACTTCAACATTTCCGAGGCCGCGCGTCGCCTGGGCATGCACCGGCGCACCCTTGCGCGAAAGCTGGAAAAGCGCCGCGTGACCTAATCCAGCGCCGCCGCGATCCGGTCGGCCAGAGCCTGCAAGGTCGCCGTGTCAGCCATCGGTGCATGGCCGTGACCCTTCATCTCCCGGTCGGTCCAGCGCGGCACGATGTGGAAATGCAGGTGGAACACTGTCTGCCCGCCCGCGTCGCCGTTGAACTGCATGATCGCCAGACCCTCGGGCTGCAACGCCTTCTCCACCGCCTTGGCCGTGCGTTGCAGGGCGGCGGTCATATGGGCCAGAACCTCCTGCTCGACCTCCAGCAGATTACGGGCCTGGGACTGTTTGGCGATGATCAGAACGTGGCCTTCCGACTGCGGAAACACGTCCATGAAGGCCAGGACGTGCTCGTCCTCCCACACCTTCACCGAGGGGATTTCGCCGCGCAGGATCTTGGCGAAGATGTTGTTCGGGTCATAGGCGCCGTGCAGGCTCATAGGCGGTCTCCGTACGGGGTCATCTTTGGATAGCAGCAGCGGGCGCGAAGGGGGAGCCTTCGCCTGCGTCATGCATTATGGTCACGCTTGAACACAACGAGGGACGTCATGATCCGTTTCATCATCCAGGCGCTGGTCACCATGGCGGGCCTGTGGCTGTCCGCCCAGGTCGTGCCGGGCGTGGACTTCACCAGCACGGGGTCGCTGATCGCGGCGGCCATCATCCTGGGTCTGGTCAACGCCTTCGTGCGGCCGATCCTGGTGGTGCTGACCTTCCCGATCACCGTCGTGACCCTGGGCCTGTTTCTGCTGGTGGTGAACGCCGCCATGATCGGGCTGACGTCCGTCTTCTTGGACGGCTTCCGGGTCGACGGCCTGTGGGCCGGCATCGGCGCGGCCATCGTCACCGGCGTCGTCAGCTGGATCGCCGGGGCCTTCATCGGCGGTGGCGAAGAGGCGCGGCGCTGAGGGTTACCCTACCTTCACCCGCGTCGCCGCCTCGGGCAGGTCCTCGCCGAAGGCGCGCTGGTAGAACTCGGCGATGCTGGGGCGTTCCAGTTCGTCGCACTTGTTCAGGAAGGTCAGACGGAAGCTGAGCGCCAGGTCGCCGCCGAAGATGATGGCGTTCTGGGCCCAGGTGATGACCGTCCGGGGCGACATGACGGTGGAGATGTCGCCGTTCATGAAGGCGTTGCGGGTCATGTCGGCGACGCGGACCATGGCGGCGATGCGGCGGCGACCCTCGGCGTCCTTCCACTCGGGAACCTTGGCGGCGACGATCTCGGCCTCGACGTCGTGGTCGAGGTAGTTCAGCGTCGTGACGATGTTCCAGCGGTCCAGCTGGGCCTGATTGATCTGTTGCGCGCCGTGATACAGGCCCGTGGTGTCGCCCAGGCCGATGGTGTTGGTCGTGGCGAACAGGCGGAAATGCTTGTTTGGGCGGATGACGCGGTTCTGGTCCAGCAGGGTCAGGCGGCCCTGGGCCTCCAGCACGCGCTGGATGACGAACATGACGTCGGGACGGCCGGCGTCGTATTCGTCGAACACCAGGGCGATGGGGCGTTGCAGCGACCAGGGCAGGATGCCCTCGCGGAACTCGGTGATCTGCTTGCCGTCCTTCAGGACGATGGCGTCCTTGCCGATCAGGTCGATGCGGCTGACGTGGCTGTCCAGGTTCACGCGCACCAGGGGCCAGTTCAGGCGGGCGGCGACCTGTTCGATATGGGTCGACTTGCCGGTGCCGTGATAGCCCTGGACCATGACGCGACGGTCGAAGGCGAAGCCGGCGGCGATGGCGATCGTCGTCTGCGGATCGAAGCGATAGGCCTCGTCGATCTCGGGGACATGGCTGTCGCGCTCGGCGAAGCACGGCACGGTCATGTCGCTGTCCACGCCGAACGCCTCGCGCAGGGTCACGCGGCGGTGCGGTTCGAGCGTCAGCAGGGGATCGGGGGAGGCGTCGAGCGGGGAGGTCATGGACTTCATCTAGAGGCGCCGCGCGCGCGGCTCAACACGCGCGCGGCCCTTCGTGTCGGTTATTTCGCGCTGAGGCGCACATCCACGTTGCCGCGCGTGGCGTTGGAGTAAGGACAGACCTGGTGCGCCTTCTCGATCAGGTCGTCGATGACGGCCTGGTCCAGGCCGTGGCCGGTGACGGTCAGGTCCACGTCGAGGTTGAAGCCCTCGCCCTTGGTGTTCTTGCCGAAGCCGACGCCGGCCGTGACCTTGGTGTCGGGACCGACGGGCGTGCCGGCCTTGCCGCTGACCAAACGCAGCGCGCCGAGGTAGCAGGCGGCGTATCCGGTGGCGAAGAGCTGCTCGGGATTGGTGCCGTCGCCGCCCTTGCCGCCCATTTCCTTGGGCGTTGACAGCTTGACGTCGATCTTGCCGTCGTCGGTGGCCGAGCGGCCGTCTTCGCGGCCTCCGCCGGAGGCAGTGGACTGGGCGCGATACAGAACTTCCATGATGGCTCCTTGGTTGGGAAGGCTTGAGATGGGGACTTAACGAAGGACGGGAAGGGGACGTTGCACACCTGCTCTAGCAATCGACGGGCGACGCGGGCTAAAGCACCTTTTGGGGCGCGTCGTCGGAGTACGCAGTGAAGATTGCCGAACGCTGGTTCGTGTGGGCGGGCATGGTTCTGCTGGGCGGCATCGCCCTGGCGGGGCTTGTGGTCGCCGTCTATGCGGCGTGGCTGTTCCACGACCTGCCCGATGCGTCGGAGCTGGCGGATTATCGCCCGCCGACCGCCACGCGCGTCTATGCCGGTGACGGCACACTGATCGGCGAGTTCTCGGACGAACGCCGAATCTATGTCTCCTATGACCAGATCCCTACGACGGTCGTGCAGGCCTTCCTGGCCGCCGAGGATCGCAACTTCTTCCAGCACGGCGGCATCGACGTGGGCGGCATCGGCCGGGCCTCGATCAAGAACGTCTTCAACCTGGCGCAGGGTCGCCGGCTGGAAGGCGGTTCGACCATCACCCAGCAGGTGGCCAAGAACGTCCTGCTGACCAACGAATCCAGCCTGAACCGCAAGCTGAAGGAAGCCATCCTGGCCAATCGCCTGGAGGCGACCCTGTCCAAGGAGCAGATCCTCGAACTGTATCTGAACGAGATCTTCCTGGGCTATCGGTCGTTCGGCATCGCCTCGGCGGCCTACAACTATTTCGGCAAGTCGCTGGGTCAGCTGACGCCGGACGAGGCGGCCTTCCTGGCGTCCCTGCCCAAGGGGCCGAACAACTATCACCCCAAACGCCACCCCGGCGCGGCCAAGGGCCGGCGCGACTGGGTGCTGGGCGAGATGGAACAGAGCGGCTGGCTGACGCCGGAACAGCTGGTCGAGGCGCGCGCCAAGCCCCTGGTCACGCGCGATGCGCCCCAGCGTTCGGACTACAAGGACGCGGACTTCTTCGTGGAGGAGGCGCGTCGTCAGGCGGCCGCCAATCCCCAGTTCGGCGAGCAGCTTCGCGCCGGCGGCTTCTATATGCGAACGACGCTGGAACCGACGTTGCAGACGGCGGCCCGTCAGGCGCTGATGCAGGGGCTGGAGAACTATGACCGGCGTCACGGCTGGCGCGGCGGCTGGGGCACGACCGACTTCGCCGATGGCTGGCAGGCGGTCGCCCTGAAGGGACAGGTGCCGCCCGAACGGCGCAGCTGGCAATCGGCCGCCATCGAAAGCGTTAGCGGCAACAACGTCCGTATCCGCACGGCCCGCGACGACAAGACCGGTACGCTGCTGGCTGCCGATGCGGCCTGGGCCAACGCCAACCGTCAACTGAAGCGCGGCGAACTGATCTTCGTGGAGCCCAAGGGCGGCCAGTACGCCCTGAAACAGGTGCCGCGCGTCAACGGCGCCCTGGTGGCCATCGAGCCGCAGTCAGGACGCGTGCTGGCCATGGTCGGCGGCTATTCCTATGCGCTGTCCAGTTTCAACCGCGCCACCCAGGCGCGGCGTCAGCCGGGTTCCGCGTTCAAGCCCTTCGTCTATGCGACGGCGCTGGAGGGGGACTTCACCCCGGCCTCCATCGTGCTGGATGCGCCGATCAGCTTCGCCGGCGGGGCCAACGGCCAGCGCTGGACGCCCGAGAACTACAGCCGCCAATACTACGGCCCGCAGACGCTGCGGCGCGGGCTGGAACTGTCGCGGAACGTCATGACGGTGCGGCTGGCCCAGTCGGTCGGCATGAAGAAGATCGTGGATCAGTCGGCCAAGATGGGCATTCCCGGCCTGACGCCCAACCTGTCGGTGTCGCTGGGCGCGGGCGAGGTGACGCCGCTGGAGATCACGGCCGCCTATTCCGCCTTCGCCAACGGCGGGCGGCGGGTCACGCCCTATCTGATCGACTATGTCCAGGACCGCGACGGCGAGACCATCTTCCGGGCCGACAGCCGCAGCTGCCGCGAATGCGGACGCGGCTTCTCGGGCCAGGAATCGCCTCGACTGCAACAGCGCGGAACCCAGGTCATCGACCCGATCACCGCCTATCAGATGAGCTCGATGCTGGAAGGCGTCGTTCAGCGCGGCACCGCCGCCAGCGCACGCGGGCTGGGCCCATGGGTCGCCGGCAAGACGGGCACGACCAACGAGTATCGCTCGGCCTGGTTCGTGGGCTTCACCACCGACATCGTGGTCGGCGTCTTCATCGGCTTCGACGACAACCGTTCGCTGGGTTCCGGCGAAGCGGGGGCCTCGGCCGCCGTGCCGGTCTTTACGGAGTTCATGCAGACGGCGCTGAAGCAACGGCCCGCTCGCCCGTTCGTGCGGCCCAAGAACGCCATCTTCCGCACCGTGAACGGCATCGAGGAAGCCTTCCGTCCCGGCACCGAGCGTCAGGCCCCGCCGCCTGCGCCGACCGGGCCGGTTCAGCCCACTGGACCGCAGAACTACTACGAGGTCATCCGCCGCGAGCAGGAGGCCGCGACCGGCGCTCCGGCTACTGCACCGGCGCCCACCGCACCGCCGCCGCCCAAGAAGGCGCCGGCCGAGGACTTGAGCGGATTGTACTGAGGCTCTAGGTAGACCTTTCGAACGGCGCGTCCTCGTGGCGCGCCGTTTTCCATTAATCCTGCCCTATCGCGCGGCCTGCGGGCCTCGCGACTTGAGGGCGTTGTGTCGCTGGAGAATGCGATGAGACCGGATGTCGAGGCCATGAAGGCCGACATCGAGCAGAGCGTCGCTCTGCTCAGGAGGCGTCTTTGACTGGGATGTCGCTCTAAGAAAGCTCGATGAGCTGAATGCGCGGGTCGAGGACCCGACGCTGTGGGACAAGCCCGAACAGGCCCAGGCCGTCAGCCGCGAACGCTCGCAGCTGGAAGCCAAGATCAACACCGTCAAGGCGATGGAGCAGGACCTCGAAGACGGGGTGATGCTGGCCGAGATGGCGGACGAGGAAGGCGACGAGGGCGCGCTGGAAGACGCACGCGCGTCTCTGCGGGGCATCAAGGACCGGGCCGCGCGCGCCGAGCTGGAAGCCCTGCTGTCCGGCGAGGCCGACGGCAACGACGCCTATCTGGAAGTGAACTCCGGCGCCGGCGGCACCGAGTCGAACGACTGGGCCGGCATGCTGCTGCGGATGTATTCCCGCTGGGCCAAGGCGCACGGCTACGAAGTCACGATCGAGGCGCACGAAGAGGGCGAGCAGGCGGGGGTGAAGTCGGCCACCATCCTGATCTCCGGCCCCAACGCCTATGGCTGGTTGAAGTCGGAATCGGGCGTGCACCGGCTGGTGAGGATCAGCCCCTATGACGCGGCGGCCAAGCGCCACACCAGCTTCGCCTCCATCGGGGTGTCGCCGGTCGTCGACGACGCCATCGAGATCGACATCAATCCGTCGGACGTGCGCACCGACACCTACCGGGCCTCGGGCGCGGGCGGTCAGCACATCAACAAAACCGACTCGGCCGTGCGCCTGACCCACGTCCCGACCAACACCGTCGTCGCCTGCCAGGCCGGCCGGTCGCAGCACCAGAACCGCGAACAGGCGTGGAAGATGCTGCGGGCGCGCCTGTACGAGCTGGAACTGCAGAAGCGCGAGGCCGTGGCCCAGGCCCTGGCCGACGCCAAGACCGACATCGGCTGGGGTCACCAGATCCGGTCCTATGTCCTGCAACCATATCAGATGGTGAAGGACCTGCGGACCGAGGTCGAGACGTCGGACACCCAGAGGGTTCTGGACGGCGATCTGGACGCCTTCATGGGCGCGGCGCTGGCCCAGCGTGTCGGCGAAACGCGCGGGTCGAACGTCGAATAAGCGAAAGGGGCGGCCTGAAGGCCGCCCCCTTTTTTTGTTGGCTATCGGCCCTTGGCCTACTTGAGCCGCTTTGCCCAGACTACCGGCCTTCGGCCTGCTTGAGCCCGTTGTGTGTCTTGGTCAGGCCGGTGTCTTGGCTTCCGGCTTGTCTGTCTTGGCGGGCTTCTCGGGGGCTTCCAGCATGGCGGCGCCGGGGGTGTCGCGCTTGGCCTGGTTGCAGCGGCCCTGGAACCAGGCGCCCTGGTCGATGGACAGCTGCTCCTGGGTGATGTCGCCCTCGACGCGGGCGGTGGCGTACAGCTTGACCTGTTTGGCGACGATGGCGCCCGTGATGCGACCGCGCACGTCCAGCACGTCGGCGTGAACGGTGCCTTCGACCGCGCCGCCTTCCCCGATGACGACGCGGGCCACGCGGACGTCACCCTTCAGATTGCCTTCGACCTGAAGCTCGCCGGCGCCGGAGATATTGCCTTCGTATTTCACCCCGGCCGCCAGGGTGGACAGGTTGCTGGACCGGGTCGCCGGGCGGGCCGGTTCAGGCGCGCGGGCGGCGGGCGTCGCCGCCGGCAGGTTGGGGGTCGGCGACGGCGTCGGTTCAGGCGCAGGCGGGATGCCCAGCCCCTGTGATCCGGTGTCGTAGGATTTGCTCTTGGTGAACATGGTGCGCTCCGCATCTGCCAGCCAAGGCCGGCCAAGCCCCTAGTAGCCCTGAAGGTCACTAGGCCGTGGGCGAGGCCTCAAGGTCAAGCACGGCTTCCGAACCGTGGTCGTCGATCACAAAACCTTCACCGCCTCCAAGACGGCGGCGGCGTGGTCCGCGACCTTCACATTGCGCCAGGCGCGGGCGATGCGGCCCTCGGCGTCGATCAGGAAGGTGGCGCGTTCGATGCCCATATATTCGCGGCCGTACAGCTTTTTCTGAACCCAGACGCCCCAGGCCTCGCAGGCGGCGCCGCCCTCGTCCGAGGCCAGGACGACGGCGAGGTCGTATTTGGCCTTGAACTTGTCGTGCTTCTTCACCGTATCCTTGGATACGCCAATGACTGGCACGCTCAGGGCGGCGAAGTCGGGCGCCAGGGCGGTGAAGTCCTGGGCCTCGCGCGTGCAGCCGGTCGTGTCGTCCTTGGGATAGAAATAGACGACGGCGGGCTTGCTCTTGAGGGCGGCGAGGGTGATGCGGCCGCCGCCGTCCGTGGGCAGGTCGAGGGCGGGGGCGGGCTGGCCTTCGGTCGCGGACATCAGATGGGCCTCACCAGAACGATCTTCTTCTTGCCGGCCGCCAGCTTGATCACGCCGTCCTTGAGGTCGGCCTCGGTCAGCAGTTGGGCGCCATCGGAAACCGAGGCGTCGTTCAGGCGCAGGCCGCCGCCCTGAGCCAGGCGACGGGCCTCACCGTTGGAGGCTGTCAGGCCGGCCTTGGTCACGACGGCGGCGATCATGGCGCCGTAAACCTCGGCCGAGGGCAGTTCGATGGTCGGCAGGTCGGCGGAGATCTGACCCTTTTCGAAGGCGGTCTCGGCGGCGGCGCGGGCCGTGGCGGCGGCCTCGGCGCCGTGCAGCATGGTGGTGGCGGCGTCGGCCAGGGCCTTCTTGGCGTCGTTGATGGCCGCGCCTTCCAGCGCCTCGAAACCGGCGATCTCGGCGTCGGACAGGTCGGTGAACAGGCGCATGAAGCGGCCCACGTCGCCGTCTTCGGTGTTGCGCCAGTACTGCCAGTAGTCATAGGGCGACAGGGCGTCGGCGTTCAGCCAGACGGCGCCGCCCACGGTCTTGCCCATCTTCTGGCCGGAGGCGGTGGACAGCAGCGGCGTGGTCAGTCCGAAGGCGGCCTTCTGGTCCACCTTGCGGGTCAGTTCGACGCCGTTGATGATGTTGCCCCACTGGTCCGATCCGCCCATCTGAAGCGTGCAGCCGTAGCGGCGGTTCAGCTCCAGGAAGTCGGTGGCCTGCATCAGCATGTAGTTGAATTCGAGGAAGGTCAGCGGCTGCTCGCGTTCCAGACGCAGCTTGACGGAATCGAAGCTGAGCATCCGGTTGACGGTGAAGTGGGTGCCGTAATCGCGCAGGAACTCCAGATAGCCCAGCTTGGACAGCCATTCGTCGTTGTCGACCATGATGGCGTCGGACGGGCCGTCGCCGAAGGTCAGGAACTTTTCGAACACGCCCTTGATGCCGGCGATGTTCTCGGCGATCCGCTCTTCGGTCAGCAGGGGGCGCTGGGTATCCTTGAAGGAGGGGTCGCCCACCTTGGTCGTGCCGCCGCCCATCAGGACGATGGGCTTGTGCCCCGCCTGCTGAAGGCGGCGCAGCAGCATGATCTGGATCAGGTGGCCGACATGCAGCGACGGCGCCGTGGCGTCGAAGCCGATATAGCCCGTCACCACGCCGGCGGTCGCCGCCGCATCCAGCTCAGCCGGATGGGTGATCTGATGGATATAGCCGCGCGCCTGCATGGTGCGGAGGAAGTCGGATTTGTAAGCGTGTTCGGTCATGGCGAAGCTCCGTTAGCAAAGATGCCGACGGGCGTCTTCCCTTTGGTGGCGCGACGAGGGGGCAGGGAGGTTCAGACGGTACGAGCGAAAAACACCGTCTAAAGTGTCTAATTCGTCTGAAGTCGGGCGGGGGTGAAATTGCACTGCACCCGGAAAACGCGTGCAAAGTGCAAAGAAGTGCAATTTAGAGAAGGCGCGTTCGGGCATGGCGACGGCCATTATACAGTGGTTTCGAGGGGCGGCAGGTTAGGCGTCGCTGCTTCGCCTCAGGGTGTTGTTCCGTCAGGATATGTCGCACGGAAATGCGACGGTTGGGGCGGTCAGGACCAGCCGGCTTCTTTCAAAATCGCGGCGTAGGTCCGGCTAACGGGCGCCTTCAGGTCGCCGAGCAGGTGCAATTCACCCATGCCGCGCCGCCAGCGAATGCTCTGGACCGCATCGGCCGCCACCCACCATGACCGATGGACGCGCCAGCCGTGGGCCAGCGCCAGTTCCGACAGGGCGTCGCCAAACCGCAGGGTGATCAGTTCGGCGCCCGCATCGGTGTGGACCTTCAGATAATGGTCGTGCGCCTCGACCGCGATGAGACGTGCGCCACGCCGTTTCGCGGACAGCCGACGCCGGAACGCGGCCTCGGCCTCGGGTAGGGGCGGGGCGATGACGGTCCGGGTCTCGATCCGCGCGGGAGGTCGCCGCCAGACCAGAGCCCTAACCGCCATGACGGCCAGCAGTATGGGAAAGACCTGCAAGAACAGCCTTTGAAATTCATACCAGCCCCCGTCGCCGTCGAACATGAGCCGCTCGGTCCATAAGACGTGAAAGGTCACGAACGGGGTCATCAGCACCGAGACGAGCACGGTCCGTATCCACAGGTTCGGAACACCACGGCCGAGGGCTTCATCCGCTGCGATGCCGATCAGCCCGCCGCCGATCATGCAGATCAGCCAGTAGATGTAACGCCCGACGATGGGCACATGTTCGGAGGTGAAGGGGCCAATGAACCCCATCAGCAAACCGATCACGGCCAGGATCACGAGGTCGATCGCCCAGCGTCGCAACATCGTCGATTTCAGCAACGCTGAGGCCCTGCCATCCATGCCGTCCCGTTCACGCAGTCCTGACGCCGTTCGCGAAGCACCGCCTAGCGATCCATCAGCGGCGCGGCAATGACGTTCGGCGAAACAGCCGATGGGGAGTCTGCTCATGTCCGTATCCAACGCAACGCCGCCGGGACGACCGGGAGCATGGCCGGTCCGTGTCGGCTGGCTGGTGCTGACCCTGCTTTGCCTGGGCGTCGCCGCCTATTCAGCGAGATATCTGCTGGACCCGCCCAGAACACCGGCCGAGGCGCTGGGCAATCCGATGGGGATTCCGTGGCTGGTGATCCATGTCGCCGGAGCCATGACGGCGCTGGCGGTGGGGTCGGTGCAGTTCCTGCCCCGCTTTCGTCGCGGCGCTCGCCCGCCGCATCGCTGGACCGGACGGGTGTATGTCGTCGGATGTCTGGTCGGAGGCGCTGCTGCCCTGGTTCTGGCGTCCGGGTCGTTCGCCGGGCCGATCGCCACGGTCGGTTTCAGCAGTCTAGGGCTGCTGTGGATCGGCGTGACTGTTCTAGGGTGGCGCGCGGCGGTGCAGGGGCGTCTGGTCGACCATCGGCGATGGATGATCCGGTCCTGGGCTTTGACCTTGGCCGCCGTGACCTTACGGCTCTACCTGCCGTTGGTCATGATTATGGATCTGCCGTTTGTGCCCTGGTATCGCGCCATTTCTTTCTTGTGCTGGGTTCCCAATCTGATCGCGGCGGAGTTCTGGCTGCGACGCCACAGGACATAGCAATCCCCGGCGACCTCGTTATCGACTGCAGGCTTTGACGCGTCCTTGGCGTGCGATACGAAGATCGGATGCGTCTGCCCCTGATCCCGCACCCGACTTCGCCGCATGGCGGGCTGACGCTGGAGGTCGAGGCGCGGCGGGCGGGGCGGGTGCTGAGCCTGGAATATGTGCTGGCCGGGCCGGTCGAGATGGTGCGTTGGCCGCAGGCGGCAGAGCGAGTGCGGACGGACGGCCTGTGGCAGGCGACCTGTTTCGAGGCGTTCGTGAGGACGACGGGCGGCTATGTGGAGATCAACCTGTCGCCGTCGGGGGCGTGGGCGGCCTATCGGTTCGATGGCTATCGCGAGGGGATGCGGGCGCTGGAGATGCCGGCGCCCTTCATCGTCACGCGGACGGCGCCGGGGCGGTTCGTGCTGACGGCCGACGTGACCCTGCCCGAGGATGCAGGCGAGTCCGTGGGGTTGTCGGCGGTGATCGAGGGGTTCGACGGGACGATCGCCTATTGGGCGCTGGCGCATCCTTCGGATAAGCCGGACTTTCATCATCCCGACTCGTTCGCGCTGGACCTGATATGAACTTCGGCCTCGACCGCCTTTTGTCCGATGACGCCCTGAGGGCGCAGTTGAAGGGGCGGCGCGTGGCGTTGCTGGCGCATCCGGCGTCGGTGACCAAGGACCTGACCCATGCGGTGGATGCGTTGGCCGCCTGTCCCGAGATCACGCTGACCGCCGCCTTTGGCCCGCAGCACGGGATGAAGGGGGATTTGCAGGACAATATGATGGAGAGCCCGGATTATTCCGATCCGGTGCATGGGTTCCCGGTGTTCAGCCTGTACGGCGAGGTGCGGCGGCCGACGGAGGCGTCGATGGAGACGTTCGACGTCATCCTGATCGACCTGCAGGACTTGGGGTGTCGCATCTACACCTATGTGACGACGCTGCTCTATGTGCTGGAGGCGGCGGCGAAACACGGCAAGGCGGTGTGGGTGCTGGATCGGCCCAATCCGGCGGGGCGGCCGGTCGAGGGGCAGACGCTGCTGGCCGGCTGGGAGAGCTTCGTCGGGGCAGGGCCGATGCCGATGCGGCACGGGATGACGCTGGGCGAACTGGGCCACTGGTTCATCGCCCACTATGGCCTGGACGTCGAATACAAGGTCGTGGAGATGCAGGGCTGGGCGCCGGAACAGGCGCCGGGTTACGGCTGGCCGCTGGGCGAACGGGCCTGGATCAACCCCAGCCCGAATGCGCCGAACCTGTCGATGGCGCGGGCATACGCCGGGACGGTGATGCTGGAGGGGGCGACTCTGTCGGAAGGGCGCGGCACGACCCGGCCGCTGGAGCTGTTCGGGGCGCCGGACATCGATGCGCGGGCGGTGATCGCCGAGATGCGTGCGCTGGCGCCGGAGTGGCTGGAGGGCTGCATCCTGCGCGACATGTGGTTCGAACCGACCTTCCATAAGCATGTCGGACAGCTGTGCAGCGGGGTGCAGATCCATGTGGACCAGCCGGGCTATGACCATGCGGCGTTCAAGCCGTGGCGGGTGCAGGCGCTGGGGTTCAAGGCGATCCGGCGGTTGTATCCCGACTACGACCTGTGGCGCGATTTTCCGTATGAGTATGCGTTCGGCAAACTACCCATCGACGTGATCAACGGAGGGCCGGGGTTGCGGCAATGGGTGGACGACGCGGGCGCGACGCCGGCCGATCTGGACGCGGCGACGATGCCGGACGAGGCGGCGTGGGAAGAGACGCGGCGGCCGTTCCTGCTGTATTGAAACTATAACCAAAATCTATTGTGCATCTGCAAATAAGTGATTGGGCTTATTTGTTGCGGTGCGGTAGGGAGAGGGCCTCCCAACCACGCTGCATTGGATTTTCCGCATGGCCCTGATCAACACGACCATCAAACCCTTCACGGCCGAGGCCTACAAGAACGGCAAGTTCCTGACGGTCACGGACGCCGATGTGGCGGGCAAGTGGGCGATTTTCTTCTTCTATCCGGCCGACTTCACCTTCGTGTGCCCGACCGAGCTGGAAGACCTGGCCGATCACTATGACGCGTTCCAGAAGCTGGGCGTCGAGATCTATTCGGTGTCGACCGACACCCACTTCTCGCACAAGGCCTGGCACGACTCGTCGCCGGCCATTGGCAAGATCAACTACACCATGCTGGGCGACCCGTCGGGCCAGGTGACCAACAACTTCGACGCCATGCGTCCGGGCGTGGGCCTGGCTGATCGTTCGACCTTCCTGGTCGACCCGGACGGCGTGATCCAGTTCACCGAAACCACGTCGGAAGGCATCGGCCGCAACGCCGCCGAGCTGCTGCGCAAGGTCAAGGCCGCCCAGTATGTGCGTTCGCATCCGGGCGAAGTCTGCCCGGCCAAGTGGGAAGAAGGCGAAGCCACCCTGGCGCCGTCGCTCGACCTCGTCGGCAAGATCTAAGAACCACGCCTATCGGGTCCGGCCTTCGGGTCGGACCCACCCGGCGCCTCCATATCTCGGGGGGCCGGACGCCATCGCGCAAGCCTCGCCGGGATCGGCTCGCAGGCGGCGCGCCACCCTGACATTCAAGGACTGCCCCATGCTGGACGCCAATCTGAAATCTCAGCTTGAGGGCTACCTCAAGAACATCGTCCATCCGGTCGAACTGGTCGCCTCGCTGGGCGCTGGTCCCAAATCCATCGAACTGAAGACCCTGCTGGAGGAGATCGTCTCGGTCTCGCACGGCAAGGTCGAGATGGGTCGAGACTATGACGACGAACGTCAGCCCAGCTTCCTGATCCGCCGCAAGGGCACCGACATCGGCGTGCGGTTCGCCGGCATTCCGCTGGGCCACGAGTTCACCTCGCTGGTGCTGGCCCTGCTGCATGTCGGCGGCCATCCGTCCAAGGCGGCGCAGGACGTGATCCAGCAGGTCAAGGATCTGGACGGCGACTATGTGTTCGAGACCTATTTCTCGCTGTCGTGCCAGAACTGCCCCGACGTGGTGCAGGCCCTGAACCTGATGAGCGTGCTGAACCCGCGCATCAAACACGTCGCCATCGAAGGCGGCCTGTTCAAGGACGAGGTGGAGGAGCGCAAGATCATGGCCGTGCCGACGGTCTTCCTGAACGGCGAACTGTTCGGTCAGGGCCGGATGGAGCTGGAGCAGATCGTCGCCAAGATCGACAGCGGCGCCGAGGCGCGCGCCGCCGAGAAGATCAAATCCAAGGACCCGTTCGACGTGCTGGTGATCGGCGGCGGCCCGGCGGGCGCGGCGGCGGCCATCTATACGGCGCGCAAGGGCATCCGCACCGGCATCGCAGCCGAGCGATTCGGCGGCCAGGTGCTGGACACCATGTCGATCGAGAACTTCATTTCGGTGCCGCACACTGAGGGGCCGAAACTGGCCGCCCACCTGGAACAGCATGTCCGCGAATACGAGGTGGACCTGATGAACCTGCAGAAGGCCGTCAAGCTGGCGCCGTCCAGGGTTCCGGGCGGGCTGCATGAGGTGGTGCTGGAGAACGGCGCGTCGCTGAAGTCTCGTACGGTCATCCTGTCGACCGGCGCGCGCTGGCGCCAGATGAACGTGCCGGGCGAGGACCAGTACAAGAACAAGGGCGTGGCCTATTGCCCGCACTGCGACGGGCCGCTGTTCAAGGGCAAGCGGGTGGCTGTGATCGGCGGCGGCAACTCGGGCGTCGAGGCGGCCATCGATCTGGCGGGCATCGTGGCCCATGTGACCCTGATCGAATACGACAGCGAACTGCGGGCCGATGCGGTGCTGCAGCGCAAGCTGGCGACCCTGCCGAACGTGCGGATCGTGACCTCGGCCCTGACGACCCAGGTGCATGGCGACGGCGAGAAGGTGACGGGCCTGTCCTACAAGGACCGCAACTCCGACGCCCATCACGACGTCGATCTGGAAGGCATCTTCGTCCAGATCGGCCTGGTGCCGAACACTGAATGGCTGCGCGGCGCGGTCGGCCTGACCCAGCGCGGCGAGATCGAGGTGGATCATCGCGGCGAGACCTCGCAGCCGGGCATTTTCGCCGCCGGCGACGTGACCACCGTGCCCTACAAGCAGATCGTGATCGCCATGGGCGAAGGCTCGAAGGCGGGCCTGTCGGCCTTCGACTACATGATCCGCACTGTGCCGGCGGAAGAGGTTGTCGAGGCGGCGTAAGCTATTTGGGCCGTGCGAACGCGCTTCGCACGGCCCGCACGATCTCGACAAGGATCGCCCAGGCCAGGGTGACGACGAAATAGACCCATCGCGCCGCCAGCACGATCAGCAGCGGAATCGCCCAAAGCACGGCCCAGACGTAATACGGCCAGTCGGAATGGGAGACGGCGCGCAGGATCAGCGCGACCCCGAACATCGGCAGGGTCAGCAGCAGATAGTTCCACAGCGTGATCCTGCGCTTGACCCAGGGCAGGATGCGACCGGTCTTTCCCGTAGTCATTGACGGTCGTCAGCGGACGCGGAGGGCCGCGGCGAACCGGTCGTCGATCGCCTGTTCGCCCTGCGACAGATTGGTGATCACACCGGGATGAGATTCTGCGAACTGGCGGCACAACTGTTTGGCGTCGGACGCTAGCCGCTTGGCATGAAATGGGAGTTCGTCGGCGGGCAAGTCTGAAATCGGCTCCGAGAACGGCAGGTTCGCCTGCTCCAGATCGACGCCGGCCTGAATGACGTGGATGATCGCGTCCTGACCCCAGCCCGCCCTAGCGGCCTGTCGGGCGAACCGGTTTGCGGCGTCCTCGGCGATCAGTTCATCGACGGGATAGCCAAGCCGTTTGCAGACCGCCGTCCGCTCTCCGAGACGGCCCACGGTTTCGCCTCCGGCGATCAGGTCGGATTTGGAAAGGGTCTGAATGAGGAGTGCGGCGAGGATTGCTGAAACCATGGGATCGGGCCGCTCCTTCGAAGGATTATCCGTCGTGACAATGTTCGCCTGAGCGAACGGTTCAGAACCGCCGCGCGACGCCGACGCCGAACTCTACATCCGGGCTGTCATCGTTCAGGCCGAAGTTGAGGCCGAAGTCGAGCTGGGCGTCGGGCAGGGAGGGCGGCGACCAGACGGCGGTCAGGTCGAAGGTGGACTGGGTGGTCGCTTCGACGGGATCGTCGTCGCGGCTGACCCAAAGCTCGGCGCCCAGATCCAATTGGCCGAAACCGCGCCCGACGCCAGCGACCATCGTATAGGCGGCGTGGCGGCCGTCGCCGCCGGCGTTCGAGACCCAACCGACCTCGGGCGACAGGCTGAGGCTCCAGTCGTCGTTCAGGGGGATGGAGACGGGCAGGATGATCCCGCCTTCGAACCCGTCGGCGCGGATGGCGCGCGCGCCGGTCGGGGCGGTGACGAAGCCCGAAATGGCGGCCGACAGGCCGGAACCGTCGGGGTTCTTCAGCGAATGGCGCAGGCCGAGGCTGAGGTCGCCGACGCCTTCAACCGTGTCGCGGACGCCGGACGCGCGGTCGATGGTGCGTTCGCGGTTCCAAGTGGTGAGACCGAGTTGAAGCTCGGTCAGGCCTGTGAGGCCGTAGCGGACGAACAGGTCGCCGGCGTCCCAGGTTTCGGTTTTGGTCGCGCCGTCGGTCTGACGCGCTGCGTCGAACAGGCCCAGTTCGACCTGCCATCGGCCTTGATCAAGGATGCAGGTCGGCGTGCCCTTGCCGGGGCGGTCGGCGCAGAAATCGCGCGGGGTCGGAGACGCATCCTGGGCCAGGACCGGCGCGGTGACGGCGAGGGTCGAGGCGAACAGGGCGGCGGACAGGCGCAGGCGCATGGAGTGTCTCGGAACCGATGTCGCCTGATCATGCCGTGCAGGCTTTAATCGCGGGTGATCAGTGCAGTTTCAGCCGCCCTGAAACACGACGATGCAACAGGCGCGACAGGGCCAGCAGGACGGTGCGGCGCACGCCCAAGATGGCCCGGTGATGATCCAGGTGGAGCGCCATATAGGCCCATTTGGCGATCAGGCCCTCAATCAGGAAGTTGGGACCACCCAGCCCGCCCATCAGTGAGCCGACACCCTTGTCACCACCCAGGGACACCAGCGAGCCCTTGTCCTGATAGAGATAGGGGCCGTGATCGCGCGTCGGGTCCGACAGGGCCTTGGCGCGGCGCGGCCTCGATGATGGAGACGGCGAGGTCGAAACGCTGGTCCGGCGACAGGCCGGCGGACAGTTCGTCGTGGCCTTCGATCAGTTCGGTGGACAGTTCGACGCCGGTCGCGCCCGCGCCGACGATGGCGATGTTCAAGGTGCACTCGTCCGAATAGGCGGCGGCGAGGAAGGCGGAGGTCAGACGCTTGTTGAAGCTTTCCGCATCGGCGACGTCTTCCAGCAGATGGGCGTGCTCGGCCGCGCCCGGCGTGCCGAACAGGTTCGAGCCGCTGCCGATGGCCAGGACCAGAGTGTTGAACGACAGGGTGCGTGGCGCGACGATAACGGCGCCGTCGGCGTCGCGGATTTCGCCCAGGGTCAGGGTCTTGTTCTCCGGGGCCAGACCCGTCAGGTCCCCAAAGGCGAAGCTGAAATGATTGCGCCGCGCCAGCACCGGATAGGACAGACCCTCCTGATGGCTGTCTAGCGACCCGGCCGCGACCTCGTGCAGGCTGGGCTTCCACAGGTGGAAGATCGACCGGTCGATCAGCAGGACGCGACGCCGGCCTTCTTGCGGCCCGAACCGACGCCCCAGGCGGGCGGCGAACTCAAGCCCGCCGGCGCCGCCGCCGATGATGACGATGTCGTGCTGCATTCGGGTCTCCTGAAGACGACCCGAATTCTAGGCTCAGGCCGGCTTTTCTTCCAGACGCTTGTCCAGATAGGCGCCGACGCGGCGGTCGACGGCGCTCATGTGGTCCTGCCAGAAGTGGCTCGCGCCTTCTTCCAGTTCGTAGTCGATGATAATGCCCTTCTGAGTGCGCAGCTTGTTGACCACGCGCTCGACCTCGACCGGCGGCACGACGGTGTCGGCCGTGCCGTGCAGGAACAGGCCGGAGGCCGGGCAGGGGGCCAGGAAGGAGAAGTCGTACATGTTCGACGGCGGCGAGACCGAGATGAAGCCGTCCGTTTCCGGGCGGCGCATCAGGAGCTGCATGCCGATATAGGCGCCAAACTGATAGCCGCCGACCCAGGTCTGGCTGGCGCCGGGGTTGTTCGACTGGAGCCAGTCGAGAGCGGTGGCGGCGTCGGCCAGCTCGCCGATGCCCGAATCGAACTCGCCCTGCGACTTGCCGACGCCGCGCGAGTTGTAGCGCAGGGTGGCGAAGCCGCGCTGCTGGAACAACTGGTGCAGGGTGACCGTGACCGGGTTGTTCATGTGCCCGCCCGCCTTGGGGTGCGGGTGCAGGATCAGGGCGATCGGTGCGTTCGGGCGCTTGCCCGGGGAATAGCGGCCTTCGATGCGACCGGAGGCGCCGGGCAGGATGACTTCAGGCATAGGGGCTCTGGAATCCGTTCAACTGTCATTTCGCAAGTGCGTAATACTTGACCGCAGAGGTAGGACTTTCTAAGTCCCACGCAAGCGGGCCGCCTTCGCGAAGGCGCGGGTTCTAGCACAAGAGCCCCGAAAAGCCCGCAATTTTTGAAGGTGCGATATGCGTCTGTCGACCAAGGGACGATACGCCGTGATGGCGATGGCCGATCTGGCGAAAAACGGACGCGGCGAGAGCGGTGAAATCCGGGCGGTTTCGCTGGCCGAGATCGCTGCGCGCCAGGAGATTTCGCTCAGCTATCTGGAGCAGCTGTTCGCGCGGCTGCGCAAGAGCGAGCTGGTCAAGAGCGTGCGCGGACCCGGCGGTGGTTATCGTCTGGCCAAGGCGGCGCACGAGACGGTGGTGGCCGAGATCGTGCTGGCGGTGGACGAGCCGATTCGCGCGACGCGGTGTGTGGCGCACGGATCGCCCAAGGGCTGCATGCTGGCTGGCGAACGCTGCATCACCCATAACCTGTGGGAAGATCTGGGCGACGAGATCCATCGCTATCTGGCCGGCGTGTCGTTGGAGGATGTGGTGATGAACCGCACGGGTCAGCGTCGCCGCAACGTGGAGCCACAGCAGGCTGTCGGGGTGGCGGCATGAGCGGCATTTATCTGGATTATAATGCGTCGGGCCTGGTGCGGCCTGAAGTGCTGGAAATCATGACGCGGGCGCTGGCCGACAACGGCAATCCGTCGGCGGTCCATGCGGCCGGACGGCGGGCGCGGGCGCGGGTGGAGACGGCGCGGGCCCAGGTCGGGGATCTTGTCGGCGCCGATCCGACGGCGGTGGTGTTCAACAGCGGAGGCACCGAGGCCAACGCCCAGGGCATCGCCAGCGCCCTGGCGGCGGGATGTGAGCGGCTGATCGTCTCGGCGACCGAACATCCGTGCGTGGCCGAGTCGGCCGCGAATGCGGGTGCGCCGGTCGAGGTGCTGCCGGTCGATGCGAACGGCGTGGTCGATCTGGACTGGCTGGCGGGGGCGCTGAGCCGTCCGGGCCGGGCCGTGGTCGCCATCCATCATGCGAACAACGAAAGCGGCGTGATCCAGCCGGTGGTGGAGGCCGCCGCCCTGGTGCGCGCGGCCGGCGGCTGGTTGCACGTCGACGCGATCCAGTCGGCGGGCAAGATTGTGGTCGATATGCGGACGCTGGACGCCGACAGCCTGACCCTGTCGGCGCACAAGCTGGGCGGGCCGCAGGGCGTGGGGGCCTTGATCCTCAAGGAAGGCGCGTCGGGCGTGCGCATTCTGCATGGCGCCGGACAGGAGCGGGGTCTGCGCGCGGGCACCGAGAACGTGCCGGGCATCGCCGGTTTCGGCGTCGCGGCCGACAGCGCCGCGCGGGATCTGAAAACGATGCAATCGCACGTCGGCTGGCGTGACGCCGCGGAGGCCAAGGTGAAGGCCGCCGGGGCGACCGTGATCGGCGGTGACGTCGAACGCCTGCCCAACACCCTGTTCATGGCGGTCGAAGGCTGGGACAGCCCGCAGCAGCTGATCACCCTGGATCTGGCGGGCGTCATGGTGTCGGCGGGCTCGGCCTGTTCGTCGGGCAAGGTCAAGCCGTCCAAGACCATCAGCGCCATGGGGCTGAATAGTCTGGCGACCGGGGGCGTGCGCGTGTCCGGCGGCTGGGGAACGATCGAAAGCGACTGGGTGCGGTTCGCCGACGCCTGGGTCGCCGCCTACAACAAGCATAAGACACGCGCCGCCGAGCGCGTGAGAGAGGTCGCCTGATGGCCGCCGTCAAGGAAACCATCGACGCCGTCGCCGCGCTGGAGAAGTACGAGCACGGCTTCACCTCGGACATCGAGACGGAATACGCGCCGCGCGGCCTGAGCGCCGAGATCGTGCGCTTCATCTCCGAAAAGAAGGGCGAGCCGGAATGGATGCTGGAATGGCGCCTCGCCGCCTATGAGCGCTGGCTGGCGATGGAAGAGCCGACCTGGGCGGCGGTGAAGTACGAGCCGGTCGATTACCAGTCGCTGTTCTACTATGCGGCGCCCAAGCAGAAAGAGGGGCCGAAGTCTCTGGACGAGGTCGATCCCGAGATCCTGGAAATCTACAAGAAGTTGGGCATCCCGCTGAAGGAGCAGGAAGTGCTGGCGGGGGTGCAGGGCGCGCCACGCGTGGCCGTGGACGCCGTGTTCGACAGCGTGTCGGTCGTCACCACCTTCAAGGAGGAACTGGCCAAGGTTGGCGTGATTTTCATGCCGATTTCCGAGGCCTTGCGCGAATATCCTGATCTGGTGCGGCAATATCTGGGGTCCGTGGTGCCGGTCTCGGACAACTATTTCGCGGCCCTGAACAGCGCGGTCTTTTCGGACGGATCGTTCGTCTACATTCCGCCGGGCGTGCGCTGCCCGATGGAGCTGTCGACCTATTTCCGCATCAATGCGTCACAGACGGGCCAGTTCGAACGCACGCTGATCATCGCCGACAAGGGCAGCTATTGCTCCTATCTTGAGGGTTGCACCGCGCCGATGCGCGACGAGAACCAGCTGCACGCCGCCGTGGTCGAGATCGTGGCGCTGGACGACGCCGAGGTGAAATATTCGACGGTCCAGAACTGGTATCCCGGCGACGCCGAGGGCAAGGGCGGCATCTACAACTTCGTCACCAAGCGGGCGGATTGCCGGGGTGATCGGTCCAAGGTCAGCTGGACGCAGGTCGAGACCGGTTCGGCCGTGACCTGGAAATATCCGTCCTGCATCCTGAAGGGCGACGACAGCTCAGGCGAGTTCTATTCCATCGCCATCACCAACGGACATCAGCAAGCCGACACCGGCACCAAGATGATCCACCTGGGCAAGAACACCAAGTCGCGGATCATCGCCAAGGCGGTGTCGGCGGGCAAGTCGGACTCGACCTATCGCGGTCTGGTCTCGGTGCACCCCAAGGCGACGGGGGTGCGCAACTTCACCCAGTGCGACAGCCTGCTGATCGGCAAGGAGTGCGGCTCGCACACCATCCCCTATATCGAGGCCCGCAACGGCTCGGCCCAGCTGGAGCATGAGGCGACGACGACGCGCCTGTCGGACGACCAGCTATTCTACGCCCAGCAGCGCGGCCTGTCGCAGGAGGAGGCGGTGGCCCTGCTGGTCAACGGCTTCGTCCGCGACGTGATGCAGAAGCTGCCTATGGAGTTCGCCGTCGAGGCGCAGAAGCTGGTGGCGATCAGTCTTGAGGGGAGCGTGGGCTAATGCCAACGAAAGACGAACTTAAGGGCGAGATCTCCCGTCTTGTTAGATCGCGAGGTTGGTACCGTGGCCAGTTTGAACGCCTTTCCGAGGAAACGGCCATTCAAGCTGAGCAAATTTCAATTTTGAAAGCGCGGCAGAGAGCCAATGCCAAGCAGATTAAAGACGCAAAACTTGTGGTCTCAAGCGAAGAAATTCGCCGCGAGAAAGTCCGCGCTGAGAGAGAAAATGAGCTCCAAAGCCAAAGGGATGAAGCGCGGAATCGCGTGGAATCCGGTGAACCAGAAGATGAGGACGAGGCCCGCCTCTTCCGCTGCCAGCGAGAAAACGCGACTAAGAAAAATCATTGATAAGCTTGAAGATAAAATAAAATCAGAATGATCTTTTTCATCTCCAGCCTCCATGTCATCGTCGATGAAAAGCTGACACTCAAAGACTTCACGTTCGATGCTGATCCCAGCGAGCAAGAAGCCATCGTTGGACCGGCGACTGGAGTTGGATCATGCTATGCTGGCGTTAGAGGAGCGCAACGATGAAAGCCTTCACCGTTCTGATTGATGACGACGCGGCGGACGAGTATCTGGAAGAGGCGGTTGCCCGCCATACGACTGCCGAGGAGCTGATCGCTTCGGCTGCTGTCGATATGCTGCCCGAACTCCGACAGCCTTTAACGTCGCAACAAATTGCTCTTGTCGAGGCGGGGCTGGCAGCCGAGCGTGAAGGCCGGATTGTATCCAACGATGAGGTCGTGGCGCGCTGGAAGACGCTCCTTGGAGAGTGAGGGTTGCCCAATGGACCCAGCCTGCGCGCGAAAGCTATGACGCCTTTCTCCAGCATCTGCTTGAGCAAAATAAGCGCCGGGCTATCTTGGCGCGCAATGATCTGCAGGACGCTGTGGCTCTGCTCTGCAGACGCCCCCAGGTTGGGCGTCGTTCTGAGTGGCCAGGCCTGAAACGCTGGAGCGTTCCCGAATGGGACAAGATCATCATCTTTCGCGAAATCCCTGACGGGGTCCGTGTCGTCGCTTTCTATGACGCTCGCCAAGACCTTACCGTCGTCGATCCAACCTTGAACGATTTTTAGTCCATGCTCTCCATCTTCAACCTCCACGTCTCCGTCGGCGAAAAGCCGATCCTCAAGGGGCTGACGCTCGACGTTCCCGCCGGCGAGGTGCACGCCATCATGGGGCCGAACGGGGCCGGGAAGTCGACGCTGGGGTATGCCCTGTCGGGACGACCTGGCTATGAGGCGACGCAAGGCGCGGTCGAATGGGCGGGCGAGGACCTGCTGGCGCTGGACCCGGCCGAACGGGCGGCCAAGGGCGTCTTTCTGTCTTTCCAGTATCCGATCGAGATCCCCGGCGTGCCGGCCCTGACCTTCGTGCGGACGGCGCTGAATGCGCAGAAGCGCGCGCGGGGTGAGGAGGAGGTGGCGGCGCCCGCCTTCCTGAAGCTGGTTCGCGAAGCGTCCAAGGCGTTGAAGATGGACTTCGACATGCTGAAGCGGCCGCTGAACGTCGGCTTCTCCGGTGGCGAGAAGAAGCGGATGGAGATCCTGCAGATGGCGCTGCTGGAGCCGTCGCTGCTGATTCTGGACGAGACGGATTCCGGCCTGGACATCGACGCCCTGCGCATCGTGTCGGAGGGGGTGAATGCGTTGCGCCGTCCCGACCGGGCCATGCTGGTCATCACCCACTATCAGCGCCTGCTCGACTACATCAAACCGGACCGGGTCCATGTGCTGGCCGGCGGTCGGATCGTGGCCTCGGGTGGGCCGGAGTTGGCGCATCAGTTGGAGGCGGAAGGGTACGACAAGTATCTTCTGGAATCGGCATGAGCGCGGCTTTCGCCATCGACCTGACCGACGCCGAAACCTTTCCGTCGCGGCGGACGGAAGCGTGGAAATACAGCGACCTGAAGCGCTGGCTTCGCGCGGCGCCGGAGCCGTCAGGCACGGCGGTGGTCGGGCCGCCCGGACCGTTTTATGATCTGGGCGGAGAGGCGATCGTCTTCGCCAATGGGCGCGCCGTGGGCGTGACCGACTTCATCGCCTCGGGCGAGCGAACCCTGCGGCTGCGCTATGTGTCGGATGCCGTCGGCACCGGGCATACTGCCAGCGCACGGGTGTCGGCGCGGGCCGGCGCCAAGCTGCTGCTGCTGGAGACACACGAAGGCGCGGGTTCGGCCTATGTGGCGCACAATACGCTGGAGCTGGACGTGGCGGCCGGGGCCGAGGTGACGCGCGTCGTCCTGGTCGAGGAGCCAGAGGACGCCATCTCCATCGCCGAGGCGCATGTGAAGGTCGAGGCGGGCGGCGTCTATCGTCAGACCATCATTACGACTGGCGCGAAGTTGCAGCGGATCGAGACCCGCATCACGCACTACGCCCAGGGCGCGCACGTCCAGGCCGACGGCCTGTATCTGCTGAACGGATCGCGCCACACTGACCTGACCAGCGTGGTGCGCCACGTGGAGCATGACGGCGCGACCAGCCAGTTGATCAAGGGCGTGGCCCGCGACACGGCGCGCGGCGTCTTCCAGGGCAAGATCGTGGTCGAGCGTGGGGCCGACGGCACCGATGCGCGAATGGGCCATCACGCCCTGATCGCCAGCGAGCGGGCCGAGATCGACGCCAAGCCGGAACTGATCATCTATGCCGACGACGTGCAGTGCGCGCACGGCAATACGGTGGGGACGCTGGACGAGAGCGCCCTGTTCTACATGCAGCAGCGCGGCATTCCGGCCGACGAGGCCCGCGCCCTGCTGACACAGGCCTTCCTGATCGAGGTCATCGACCGGATCGAGCACGAGGGCGCGAGAGAGGTGGCGAGGGAATGGCTGACGGCGCGGTTGTGAACACCTTCGATCCCTATGCCGTGCGGGCGCAGTTCCCGATCCTGTCGCGGCAGGTGAACGGCAAGCCGCTGGTCTATCTGGACAATGCGGCCTCGGCGCAGAAGCCGCGCGCGGTGATCGACGCCCTGGTGGCGACGATGGAGGGCGGATACGCCAACGTCCATCGCGGCCTGCACACCCTGTCGAACGAGGCGACCGAGGCCTTCGAGAAGGCGCGCGAGATCGTGGCCCACTTCCTGAACGCCCAAAGCCCCGAACAGGTCGTCTGGACCAAGGGCGGGACCGAGGCGATCAATCTGGTGGCCAATGGGCTTGGGCTGTCCATCCAGCCGGGCGACGAGATCATCGTCTCGGAGATGGAGCACCATTCCAACATCGTGCCCTGGCATCTGCTGCGTGAACGACGCGGGGCGGTGATCAAGTGGATCCCGGTGCTGGACGACGGTTCGCTGGACATGGCGGCCTATGCCGACCTGCTGGGGCCGAAGACACGCATGGTCGCGGTCACCCACATGTCGAACGTGCTGGGGACCATCAATCCGGTCACGGAGATCACGCGGCTGGCCCATGCGGCGGGCGCCCAGGTCTTGATCGACGGGTGCCAGGGGGCGGTCCATGCGACGCCGGACGTGCAGGCCATTGGTTGCGATTTCTATGTGCTGACAGGCCACAAGCTGTTTGCGCCCACCGGCATCGGCGCCCTGTATGGCACGGCCGAGGCGCTGGAGGCCCTGCCGCCCTATCAGGGCGGGGGCGAGATGATCGAGACGGTCGAGCGGGACCGCGTGACCTACGCCAAGCCGCCGCACCGGTTCGAGGCGGGGACGCCGCCGATCCTGGAGGCGATCGGCCTGGGCGTGGCGCTGGAATGGCTGGCGCAATACGACCGCGCGGCGGTGCAGGCGCACGAACACGCGCTGTATCGGCGGGCCGTGGATCGGTTGGAAGGCGAGGGCTGGCTGCGGATCCTGGGCCAGGCGGATGGCAAGGGCGCGATCCTGACCTTCGCCGTCGAGGGCGCGCATGCCCATGACGTGGCCCAGATCATGGACCGATACGGCGTCGCCGTTCGGGCCGGGCTGCACTGCGCCGAGCCGCTGGCGAAAAGAATGGGGGTGACGTCGAGCACCCGCGCCTCCTTCGCCCTATATAACACCGTGGAGGATGCCGACGCCTTCGTGGATGCGCTGATCAAGGCGCGGAACTTCTTCGTGTAAGCCGATGACAGATCAACCTATTCAAGACAGTGACGCCTTCAAGGACGCCTGGGATGAACCTCAGAAGAGCGCCCTGTCCCAGGCCGAGCTGGACACCCTGACCGATCAGCTGATCGAGGCGTTGAAGTCCGTCTATGACCCGGAAATCCCGGTCGACATCTATGAGCTGGGCCTGATTTATCGCGTGGACGTCAACGACGACCGCGACGTGGTGGTGGACATGACCCTGACGGCGCCGGGCTGTCCGGTCGCGGGCGAGATGCCGGGCTGGGTCGAGATGGCGGTCGAAAAGGTCGAGGGCGTACGCAGCGCCAAGGCCAATCTGGTGTTCGACCCGCCGTGGGACAGCTCCAAGATGAGCGACGAGGCCAAGTTGGCCCTGAATATGTTCTGATGACCGAACTTCAAGCCACATCCCGTCCGCGCCGCCCGCGACCCAAGGCCGTCACCCTGACCGACGCGGCCTCAGAGCGCGTGCGCGAGATCCTGGACAATGCCGAGAACGATCACATCGGTCTGAGGATCGGGGTCAAGAACGGCGGCTGCGCGGGGCAGGAATACACCTTCGCCTATGCCGACAGCGTCGGGCCGTTGGACGAGGTGGTCGAGGATAAGGGCGTCACCATCCTGATCGAGCCCAAGGCCGTGCTGTTCCTGATCGGCACCGAGATCGACTATGAGACGACGCGTCTGGCGTCCAAGTTCGTGTTCAACAATCCGAACCAGACCGACGCCTGCGGTTGCGGAGAGAGCGTGACTATCGTCCCGGTCGCCGCCGTCTGACATGGCTTACGACGCCGACTTTGGCGAATGGGTGCGCGAGCATTTCCACGATCTCGGTCGGCTGGAGATCAAAAGGATGTTCGGCGGGGCAGGGGTCTATGCCGCCGGCGTCATGTTCGCTCTGCTGGATGACGGCGTCGTCTGGCTGAAGGGCGACGAGGCGTTGGGCGAAGCCTTCGTGGAGGCCGGCTCGCGCCAGTTCACCTATCCGACCAAGGACGGGCGGACGATGAGCATGGGCTATTGGACCCTGCCGGAGACGGCGCTGGACGACCCCGACGAGGCGGTCGCCTGGGCGCGGCGGTCGCTGGACGTGGCGGTGAAGAAGGCGTCGGGCAAGAAGCCGAGGACGAGATAGCTCGTCTCCTCCCCACGTGTGGGGAGGGGGACCACGAAGTGGTGGAGGGGTTCGTGAAGTCCCACAGGCGATTGCCCGCATCGAAGAACCTCTCCGTCACGGCGCTGAAGAAGCGCCGCGCCACCTCCCCGCGAAGCGGGGAGGAGACAGGTTCTATCTCGGCGCTTCCACGAGCACGGCCGGCGTGACAGGCTGACCTGTCGCCTGGGCGACCAGTTCGGCGGTGCGGGTCTCGATGACGGCTTCCAGGCGGGCGAGGAACTCGTCTTTCGGCAGGCCGACGGGGATGGGTTCGAGGAACTCCAGCGTCGCCACGCCCGCGTGCTTTTCGTATTTCTCCTCGGGCCAGAAGACGCCGAGGTTGGTGGCCAGCGGCACGACCGGCACGCCGAAGTCGCGATACATGTGCCAGACGCCGGATCTGTATTTGAACTTCTGGCCGACGGGCGCCAGGTGGCCCTCGGGATAGATCAGGATTTTGCGGTTTTCGGCACGGGCCTCGGCGGCGCGCATGGCCAGGGCCTTGCGGGCTTCATGGCCGCCGCAACTGTTGACGACGATGGCGCCCAGCTTTTTCAGCACCCCGCCCAGCAGGGGAAACTTCTCCAGATGGTCGCCGGTGACGAAGGCGATGTCGTCGAACTGGTCGTAGGTGGCGAAGCCGTCGCCCCAGCTCTGATGCTTCGAGGCGATGATGAAGGCGCCCTCGGGCAGCCGGTCCTTGCCGCGCACGTCCAGCCGGATGCCGGCGAAGATCGCCATCGCCTGCACCATACGCTTCACATAGCGGCGGATGACCCAGCTGGCGGGACCACGGCCGGGCGCGAGCGCCGCAAAGGCCGCGGTCAGCCCATAGCCGATCGACAGGATCCAGTAGGCGATATTGAAGGCGAAGCTGCGCATGGGCCGACTATGGCAGAAAGCTTGGCCTTGTCAGGCCGCTTACGCCGCTTTTTCCAGCGCGGTCGCGGCGGTGACGCAGTTTCGACCCGCGCGCTTGGATTCGTAGAGCGCGGCGTCGGCGCGTTCCAGCAGGCTGGCGGCGGTTTCACCCTTCTGCCGCTGGGCGAAGCCGGCGGATATGGTCACCGAGCCCAGGTCGTCATTGGTGGACCGGCGGCGCAGGGCGCGCGAGGCCACATCGGTGCGAATGCTTTCCAGGGCCGCCATGACAACGCCGGCCCCTTCGCCGGGGAAGATGATGGCGAACTCCTCGCCGCCGAACCGGGCGGCGAATCGGGTCTTGCCGCAGATGTTGGACAGGACGGTGGAGACATAGCGCAGCACCTGATCGCCGGTCTGGTGGCCCCAGGTATCGTTGAATCGCTTGAAATGATCGATGTCGAGGATAGCCAGGCTGAGCGGCGATCCGTCGTCCTCGGCGCAGGCGGCCTCAAGCCGTTCGTCGAAGGCCTTGCGGTTGGCCAGGTTGGTCAGGGCGTCCGTCATGGCGTCGCGGCGCACCTGTTCCAGGTTCTCGCGCAGGCGGATGACTTCCTTGTTGGATTTTTCCAGGCGTTTTTCCAGGATCGCGGTCTCGCGGCGCACGCGGTTTGTCGCGGTCGACAGGCCGCCGACCAGATCCTTCAGCGAAGATGGGTCCTCGACGGTTTCCATGGAATGGGAGGCGTCGGCGAGGGTCTCGCCATAGTCGGCCTGGGTCTTGTGGGCCATGGCTATGGCGCTGGCGACGCTGGCCAGTTCGCGGTCGAGCACGGCGCCGACGTCGCGGATCTGATCCGGCAGACGCCCGCGCGGCAGGAATTCGGCGGCCAGCATCTCTGACGTCTTGTCGGTGATGACCGTGGACTGGGAGAGGAGGCGTCGGATTTCCTGGGCCAGGGCGCCGTCAGGATCGCTGAGATAGTGCAGCCAGAGCTCGAAGTTCAGCGGCGTCGGCCAGACGCCCGCCTTTTCCATTTCGGCGATGACGTTGCGCGCCAAGGCATAGGCTTGTGGAGCCCTAAGCGCCGTCTCGACCTTTTTCGACATTCTTCTTCCCCTTGACCCCTGTTCTGGAGCCGTATCGGGGCGGACACTAAGGAGTGTTCCGTAATGCAGGGTAAACGGCGCGGGATTTCACCGCGCCGTTAGGTACGAATTCAGGCGCGGACGACGACCGGACGGCGCAGGAAGGCCGGGATGTCGTCGCCGAAGCCCCGCACGCCCTGACGCTGGGGTTCGTCCTTGGCGGTTTTGCGATCGCCGCGACGGTCGGATTGCAGCAGGTGAGGTTCACGGTCGGCGCGATCGGGGCGCTCTGCGCGGTCGGGGCGATCCGCACGGTCGGGGCGCGGCGCGCGGGGCGTCTCGACCGCTTCGACCGTCTCGACGGCTTCGACCACGACCGGAGCGGGCGCAGCAGCGACTTCGACGGCGGCTTCAGGGCGGGCCTTGCGACGGCTGCGGCTGCGGGGGGCTTCGGTTTCCTGAACCTGAACCTGAGCCTGGGGTACAGGCTCGACTGCGACGGTCTCGGTCGGCTCGGCGGCAGGTGCGCTGCTGCGCGACCGACTGCGGCTGCGGTCGCCCGAGCGTTCGCGTCCGCCGGAGCGTTTGTCGTCGCGGGCGGGGCCGTCCTTGATGGCGGCGAAGTCGATGCCGTCCAGAACCAGCTCCTGCGGGTCCATCTTGATCAGCTTCAGCACCTTATCCAGCGACTTGTCGTCGGCCGGGGTCACGATCATGAAGGCCTGGCCCAGCTTGCCCGCGCGGCCGGTGCGGCCGATGCGGTGGACGTAGTCGTCGGCGTGGTGCGAGACGTCGTAGTTGAAGACGTGGCTGACGTCCGGGATGTCCAGGCCGCGTGCGGCGACGTCGGAGGCCACCAGGATCTTCAGCGCGCCCGAGCGGAAGTCCGCCAGGGTCTTGGTGCGTTGCGACTGGTCCAGGTCGCCGTGGATCGGCGCGGCGTCGAAGCCGTGTTGCTTCAGCGACTTGGCCACGATGTCGACTTCGGACTTGCGATTGCAGAAGACGATGCCGTTCTTCACATCCTCACGGCCGACCAGGGCGCGCAGGGCGGTGCGCTTGGCCTTGGGGTCCGAGGTGGGGATGCGGACGACATACTGGGTGATGGTGTCGGCGGTCATCGCCGGACGCGAGGCCTCGATCCGGGTCGGATCCTTGAGGAAGGCGGTCGTCAGGCGGGTGATCTCCGGCGGCATGGTGGCCGAGAAGAACAGGGTCTGGCGACGCGGCGGCGTCAGTTTGAAGATCTTCTCGATGTCGGGGATGAAGCCCATGTCGAGCATGCGGTCGGCCTCGTCCACGACCATGATCTCAACGCCGTTCAGCATCATCTTGCCGCGTTCGAACAGGTCCAGCAGGCGACCCGGCGTGGCGATCAGGACATCGACGCCCTTGTTCAGGGCCGCGACCTGGTCGCCCATGGAGACGCCGCCGATCAGCAGAACCCAGGTCAGTTTGGTGCCCTTGGCGTATTTGGCGAAGCTTTCGGCGACCTGGTCGGCCAATTCGCGGGTCGGGGCCAGGACGATGGCGCGCGGCATCCGGGCGCGGGCGCGACCGGTGGACAGGCGGTCGACCAGGGGCAGGGTGAAGGCGGCGGTCTTGCCGGTGCCGGTCTGGGCGATGCCCAGCACGTCACGGCCGGCGAGGGCGACCGGGATCGCCTGTTCCTGGATCGGAGTAGCGGTCGTGTAGCCGGTGTCGGCAACGGCCTGAAGGGTCGTAGGCGAAAGGCCCAGTTGGGAAAATTCGGTCATGAATCCTTGGGAGAGAAAGCGTCTGCGTGCGTAACAGCAACGGAACCGCCCCTCTTTGGGCGAGCGGGCGGCGCGGATCGCAGACCTGTCCCGAGGCTGGTGGGCATATAGAAGCCCCTGCGCCAAAGTCAAGTATTCCCGGTATGTCGTCCGAACGGACGGTGCGGAATAAATTCCCATGGTCAAGCTGGGACTCTGCTTGACTCCTTGTCCCATGGAGGAGGCATATAAGAGAACAAAAGGAGAACTGTGGTGCGGCCCGACCGCGATATTGAAGCCCTGCGCGAGCGTCTGAAAGCCATGGAGGCCGATGGTCATCCGGTTGATGATGCACGCTTCGACCTGGGGCATGAAGCGGCGGATCGGCATATCGGGGGGCTGGCCACCCATGCCCTGCACGAAATCTACGCCTCCACCACGCCCGACGCGACGGCGGCGCTGGGGTTCGCCCTGGGTCTGGTTCAGCGCGCGGCGGGCGACCGGCCTGTGGTGTGGGGCATTCAGGCCATGGCGGGGCTGGAGACGGGACAGATCCACGGGCCGGGTCTGCGCGAACTGGGGCTGGACCCCGGCCGGGTGGTGCTGGTTCGGGTCAAGGAGATGAAGAACCTGCTGACGGCGGGCGAGGAGGCTCTGGCCTGCGGCGCCGTGGGCGCGGTGCTGCTGACGACCTGGGGCGAGAGCAAGATGTTGAGCCTGACGGCGACGCGGCGGCTGTCGATGGCGGCGGGGCAGGGGCGGGCGACAGCGATCTTGATCCGGTTGGCGGCCCAGCCCCAGCCAAGCGCGGCCGAGACCCGGTGGAGGGTCAGGGGTGCGTTGTCACGGGCGCTGGAGGCCGAGGCGCCGGGTCATCCGACCTATGGGGTCGAACTGTTGCGGCATCGACTGGGCGCGCAGCCGATGACCTGGACCCTGGAGTGGGATCGTGAGCGCGGAGTCTTCGAGCAAGGCGGGCAGAATGCCGAACATCAACAGTTGCAACGACCGGCGCTACCTGGCGGTCTGGTTTCCCCTGCTGCCGACGGATCGGTTGCGGCGCGAGGAGGGGCGCTCCGACGCTTCGGCTGAGCCTGCCACCGTCCTGGTCGAGAAGGTGAAGGGGGCGCTGCGTCTGACGGCCGCAAATGGGCAGGCGCTGGCGCTCGGCCTGTCGCCCGGCATGACCCTGGCTGATGCGCGGGCGCGGGCGCCGGACATTCGGGTGGTCACCCACCGGCCCGAGGCGGATGCGGCCCTGTTGAAGCGGGTGCTGCTGGATTTCGGTCGGTTCACGCCGATGGCGGCGACCGACGGGCCGGACGGTTTGGCGCTGGACGTGACAGGCTGCGCGCATCTGTTCGGTGGCGAGGCGGGAATGATGGAGGCGGTCGCGGCCAGGGCGCGAGGCGTCGGGCTGGCGGTTCGTCTGGCCCTGGCCTGCACGCCTGAGGCGGCGCGCGCCCTGGCGCGGTTCGGGCGCGGTGGACTTTACGAGGGTGAGGGGCAGAGCCAGGCGCTGCGCCGCCTGCCCGTCGCGGCGCTGGAGCTGTCGGACAAGGAGACGCAGGCCCTGTCGCGCGCGGGGCTGAAGACCCTGGCGCATTTGGCCGACCGCCCGACGGCCCCGATCGCCGCCCGTTTCGGCGCGGCGGCGGCGACGAGGCTGAACCGGGTGCTGGGGCGCGAGGATGCGAGGATCCGGCCCGAACGGCCTGTGTCGATGATCGCCGTGGACCGCATCTTGGTAGAGCCGATCACCGAGACGGCCGACGTCGAGGCGGTGATCAGCGACCTGCTGGCCGAGGCCATGGACCGGCTGGACCTGCGTAGTCAAGGTGGGCGCGCTTTTCAGGCCAGCTTCTTTCGTCTGGACGGAGAGGTGCGCCACATCACCGTCCGCACAGGCCGGCCCAGTCGGGACGCCGTGGGGGTGGCGCGCCTGTTTCGCGAACGGTTGGCGGCGCTGGCGCGACCGCTGGATCCCGGTTTCGGCTTCGATCAGGTGCGGCTGTCCGTGCCGGTGGCGGATCGGCTGGCCTCGCGCCAGTGCGGCTTCGACCGCACCCCTCCGGGCGCCGAGGACCTGGGTCGGCTGGTGGATCGCCTGACCGCGCGACTGGGGCCAGAGGCGGTCAGCCGGTTCGAGCCGGTGGCGTCGCACTGGCCTGAGCGCGCGGTCCACCTGACGCCCGCCGCCCTTGCGCCCGGTGAAGACGGTGAATGGCTCGATCCCGATCCTGCCGACCCGCCATTGCGGCCGCTGCAGATGTTTGATCCGCCCCAACCGGTCCTGGCCACGGCGGAGGTTCCTGATCATCCGCCCAACCGTTTCATCTGGCGGCGGGTGGATCACCGCCTGGTCCGTGTCGAAGGACCGGAACGCATCGCGCCCGAATGGTGGCGCAGCTTGAAACGTCCGCTGGAGCCTACGCGAGACTACTATCGCGTCGAGGATTTGGAGGGACGTCGCTTCTGGCTGTTTCGCTCGGGCTTTTACGGTGAGGAGCCGGCGCCGCGCTGGTTCGTGCACGGGGTCTTCGCGTGAGCGACTATGCCGAGCTGGCGACGCGCAGCAATTTTTCCTTCCTGGAGGGGGCGTCGCATCCGAAGCATCTGGTGCTGAGCGCCATCCTGCGCGGGCATACCGGCATGGGTCTGGCCGACCGCAACACCCTGGCCGGGGTGGTGCGGGCGTGGAGCGCGTTGAAGACCCTGCGTGAGGAGGGATGGTCGCCGCCGGATCGGGTGCGCCAAGGCGGCAGTCCTGGCGAGACGGTGCTGGTGGAGGATTCGTTTCCCGTCGACATCGACCCTGAGGAGATCAAGGCGCGGGCCAAAACCTTCAAGCTGATCCTGGGTGCGCGACTGCGGTTCAACGACGGGACGCCGGACATCCTGGCCTACCCCGAGGATCGGCAGGGCTGGGGCCGCCTGTGCCGCCTGCTGACTCTGGGCAACAGCCGGGCGAAGAAGGGCCAGTGCGAGATCGGCCTACGTGACCTGCTGCGCGCGCCGGAAGGCCTGCTGCTGATCGTCATGCCGCCCCGTCGGCTGGAGGGGCTGGAGGTCTTGCTGCGTCAGGTGAATGACGCAGCACCGGGCGCCGTCTGGCTGGGCGCCGCCATGTGCCGGATGGGGGACGACCGCCGCCGTCTGGCGCGGCTGAAGACGTTGAGCGCGACGACGGGCGCGCCGCTGCTGGCGGTCAACGACGTTCTCTATCACGACGCCGAACAGCGCGACCTGCAGGACGTCGTCACCTGTATCCGCGAGGGGGTGACGTTGGAGGGCGCGGGCCGTCGCCTGGACCAGAACGCAGAACGCTATCTGAAGCCGCCCGCTGAGATGAGCCGTCTGTTCGTGGATGCGCCGCAGGCTGTGGCGGAGACGCAGGACGTGCTGGCGCGGGTGGCGTTCGATCTGGGAGATTTGAAGTACAACTATCCCGAGGAGCCCATTCCGCCGGGGAAAACGCCACAGGGCTGGCTTGAGTATCTAGTAGAGCGCAACCTTGGACAGAAATATCCCGACGGCGCTACCGACCATGTGCGCAAGACGTTGGCGACAGAACTGACTTTCATCGGCGAGCGGGGGCTGGCTCCCTATTTTCTGACGATCCACGACATCGTTCGGGTGGCGAAAGACAAGGGCATCCTGTGCCAGGGGCGGGGGTCTGCCGCGAATTCGGCTGTCTGCTACGTGCTGGGGATCACTTCGGTTGATCCCGGCAAGCACGACATGCTGTTCGAGCGCTTTCTATCTACCGCGCGTGATGAACCGCCCGACATCGACGTCGATTTCGAACATGCACGCCGCGAAGAGATCATTCAGGACATCTATACCCGCTACGGACGAGACCGGGCGGGCCTCGCCGCGACTGTGATCCGTTATCGACCACGCAGCGCCATCCGCGAGGTCGGCAAGGTCATGGGCCTGACCGACGACGTGACGGCGCGTCTGGCCGGCAGCCAATGGGGCAGTTTCGGCTCGGATATTCCAGACCGACACCTGGAACAGGCGGGACTGGATGTCGACAATCCGACCGTGATCCGCGCGGTCGCGATGACGCGGCGGCTGCTGGAGTTTCCCCGGCACCTATCCCAGCACGTCGGCGGCTTCGTCCTGACCCGAGATCGGCTGGATGAGATCGTCCCCATCGGCAATGCAGCGATGCCGGATCGCACTTTTATCGAATGGGACAAAGACGACATCGATGCGCTGGGACTGATGAAGGTCGATGTGTTGGCGCTCGGGATGCTGACCTGTATCGCCAAGGCGTTCAACCTGATGCGTGAATCTGGCCTGGACGACCTGGAACTGGACACCGTTCCGGACGAGCGACCGGAAGTCTATCAGATGCTTCGGGAGGGTCGATCCATCGGGGTCTTTCAGGTCGAAAGCCGGGCGCAGATCAACATGCTGCCTCGGTAAAACCGAGAGAGTTCTACGATCTGGCCATTCAGGTCGCCATCGTCAGGCCCGGCCCGATCCAGGGCAATATGGTGCATCCCTATCTGCGACGACGGAGTGGGGCCGAGGACCCGGATTACCCAAAGCCCGCATGGCCGCATCCTGAAAACGAGTTGCGCAACATCCTGGAGAAGACTCTCGGCGTGCCGTTGTTTCAGGAACAAGCCATGCGGATCGCGATGGAGGCAGCGAAGTTTACGCCTGTCCAGGCCAGCGCGCTTCGCAAGTCGATGGGGACTTTCAGAGGCGACGGCGACCTAGCCAAATATGAAACCCTGATGGTGGGGACCATGATCGAGCGTGGTTACGATCCGACGTTCGCGCGCAATTGTTTCGAACAGATCAAGGGCTTCGGCTCCTATGGCTTTCCCGAGAGCCATGCCGTGTCGTTCGCCAAGCTGGTCTACATCTCGTCCTGGATCAAATGCCATCATCCGGCGGTGTTCGCCTGTGCGTTGCTGAACAGTCAGCCGATGGGATTCTATGCGTCGGCGCAGCTGGTGCGGGATGCGCAGGAGAGCCCGCAGAAGGTCGAGGTGCGGGCGATCGATGTGAACCACAGCGTCTGGGACAATACGCTGGAACCGGGCGAGCGCGGGCTGGCGCTGCGGCTGGGCCTGCGTCAGATCGACGGGTTCAAGGAAGGTTGGGCGACGAGGCTGGCCGAGGCGCGTGATGCGCCCTTCACCGATGTCGAGGAGATGGCGCGGCGGACGGGGCTGGAGGCGGCGGCGATGCGCAAGCTGGCGGATGCGGACGCGTTCCGGTCCATCGGGCTGGATCGGCGCGAGGGGTTGTGGGCGGTCAGGCGGTTGCCGGACGATGAACCCCTGCCGCTGTTCCAGGCCGCGCGGGCAAGGGAAATGGGCGTCGAGGCGGCGGCCAACCTGCCGCTGATGCCGCTGAAGGAGCATATCGCCACCGACTACCAGACCACGCGCCTGTCGCTGAAAGGGCATCCGATGCAGATCCTGCGGCCGGTGTTCCGGGCGGAGGGGGTGCTGAGTGCGGCCGAGGTCATGGGCCAGAAGCACGGGCGGCTGGTGCGCACGGCCGGGGTGGTGCTGGTGCGGCAAAGGCCGGGGACGGGCAACGCCATCTTCGTGACGATGGAGGATGAGACGGGGGTGGTGAACGCCCTGTTATGGGCGCGACTGTTCGAGACCTTCCGGCGCGAGGTGATGGCGGCGCGGCTGATGGAGGTGGAGGGCACGGTCGAAAAGAGCGTCGAGGGCGTGCTGCACATCATGGTGCGCAAGGTGGTGGACCGTTCGGCCGAACTGAGCCGGCTGTCCGAGGACTATGATCTGCAGGTCGAGCTGTCGCGGGCGGATGCGGTGAAATATCCGCAAGGTCCACGCAGCCCGACCGGCCGGCATCCGCGCGACGTCCGCATTCTGCCAAGGTCGCGCGACTTTCACTGAGGCGGGATCAGCCGATGGCGGGGACCGTCACGGGCGACCGCTTGCGGGTCAGGAAGAGGACCAGCAACAGGCCAAGCCCCGAGGCGGCGGCCCCGGCCATGGAGACGGCCGGATAGCCCAGGCCGCCGGCGATGACCGCACCGCCCACAGCCGCGCCAATGGCGTTGCCCAGGTTGAAGGCGCCGATGTTCATGGCCGAGGCCAGGTTGGGCGCGTCGCCGGCGGCGGCCATGACCCGCACTTGCAACGGCGGCACCAGGGCGAAGCTGGCGATCCCCCAAAGGAAGACCAGGATCGAGGTCGGAACCGCGAAGGGCATGGCGAAGGCGAAGGCGACCAGGATGGCCGACAGCGAGGCCAGGGTGACGATCAGGGTGCGGTCCACGGACTTGTCCGCGAACTTGCCGCCCAGCCAGTTGCCAAGGGTCAGACCCAACCCATAGGTGACGAGCATGGCGGTGACGAAGCCGAGCGTGGCGGCGAGGCCGATCAGCAGGGTCCGACGCGGCACCCGTCCGGTGGTCAGGGTCATCAGGGGCGCGCCCAGCATTACGCCCAGGGCATAGGCGCTGATCAACAGGCCGGCAGTGGGAATGGAGACGCCCAGGTCTGTGGCGATGACGGGTAGCAGACCCATCGGCGCGAACTCGGTCACGCCGATGCCGAAGGCGCCGGCCGCGAGGGCCAGAAGGGGAGGATTGAGTTTCATTTTGGGGAGGAAACCTTCGAGGCTCAGACTAGTGAAGTGTTCAGGCGAGCGAACCCTTCCTGCTGGCGATAGGGGGTGTGGGGATAGGGCGGCAGGACATCGCTGGCGGCGTCGAGGGCGGCGATCTGGCCGGGCGTCAGGCTCCAACCGACGGCGCCCAGGTTCTGGCGCAGCTGTTCTTCGTTGCGGGCGCCGATGATGACCGAGGAGACGGTCGGGCGTTGCAGCAGCCAGTTGATGGCGATCTGGGGCACGGTCTTGCCGGTCTCTTCCGCGACGGCGTCCAGGGCGTCGACGACGCGGTACAGGTGTTCGTCCTCGACCGGCGGGGCGAAGGCGGCGGTCTGATGCAGGCGGCTGCCCTCGGGGATCGGCGCGTCGCGGCGGATCTTGCCAGTCAAACGGCCCCAGCCCAGCGGGCTCCACACCAGGGCGCCGACGCCCTGGTCGGCGGCAAGCGGCATCAGGTCGGCCTCATAGGCGCGGCCGATCAGTGAATAATAGACCTGGTGGGCGACGAAACGGGGGCGGGCGTCGCGCTCGGCGATCCCTTGCGCCTCCATCAGCGCCCAGCCGGGATAGTTTGAGACGCCGGTGTAGCGGACCTTGCCCGAGCTCACGAGCGTGTCGAGCGTCGCCAGCAGTTCATCCGCCGGTGTCGAGGCGTCGAAGGCGTGCAGTTGCAGCAGGTCGATATGGTCGGTGTCGAGGCGACGCAGGGCGCCCTCGACCGCGCCGATCAATCGGCCGCGCGACACGCCCCAATCACCGGGACCGTCGCCGGTGGGCAGGCCGGTCTTGGTCGAGATCATCACCTGGTCGCGGCGGCCCTGTATGGCCTGGCCCAGCACCTGCTCCGAGGCGCCGTCGGAATAGACGTCTGCGGTGTCGAACAGATTGACCCCGGCTTCCAGGCAGATGTCGATCAGGCGGCGCGCCTCGTCCACATCGCTGTTGCCCCAGGGCCCGAACAGCGGGCCGGAGCCGCCGAAGGTGCCTGTGCCGAAGCTGAGGACCGGAACGCGGAGGCCCGATGCTCCAAGTTGACGATATTCCATGACTGTCCTTCGTGACCGTGTTCGGATGCACAGATGGACGCCGGCTTGCGGCGACAGTAGATAGGCGTCAGGCCAAACATTTTTGATCTGGACGCAAAGATGCAGATGATTGGAGTGGATCGAGCGCGCGAGATGGAAGTCTTCGTCGCCGTGATCCGGGGCGGCAACTTCTCGGCGGCGGGGCGGGCGCTGGGTCTGACGCCCTCAGCCATCAGTCGAACCATCGACCGGATCGAGGCGCGGCTGGGGGTTCGGCTGATGCTGCGCACGACGCGGGTGCTGACGGTGACGCCCGAGGGGCAGGCCTATCTGGGCGCGGCGCGACGGATTCTGACCGAGCTGGATGACGCGGAGCAGGCGATCGCCGACCAGGGGGCGCCGCGCGGTCGGTTGAGGGTCAGCGCCTCCCTTGCCCACGGTCGCCAGCAGGTCGTGCCGCTGCTGGGCGAGTTCGTGCGCCGCTATCCGCATATCCTGGTCGATATCAATCTGACTGATGTGGTGGTCGATGTTGCGGCGGGGCAGGCGGATGTGGCGATCCGGTTCGGGCCGTTGGCCGACAGTCCGCTAACCGCGAGGCGATTGGGCGATACGGGACGGACCATCGTGGCGTCGCCTGACTATCTGGCGCGACGGGGCGTGCCGCGCGTGCCTGAGGACCTGCACGATCACGACTGCCTGAACTTCAACTTTCGGCGTCAGGAGCCGGTCTGGCCGTTTCGTCAGGACGGGCGCGACTATGCTTTGACGGTGCGCGGATCGGTGGAGGCGAACAATGGCGAGACCCTGACGCAACTGGCGCTGGCCGGCGTGGGGGTGACGCGGGTGGGGCATTTCAGCGTGGGCGACGCCATCGCCGAGGGGCGGCTGGTCCCGCTGCTGGAAGATTTCAATCCGGGGGATCGCGAACCGATCCATGCTGTCTTCGTCGGCGGCGCAAACATGCCGGCGCGGGTGCGGGTGTTCGTCGACTATCTGGCCGAACGGCTGCGCTGAGGCGGCCTCAAACGAAAATCGCCGGACGGGTGAACCGTCCGGCGATCTGCAACGTCAGACGCGAGGTGCGATCAGCGCTTGCCGAAGATCATGTCGCCCAGCTTGGCGAAGAAGCCCTTTTCCTCGGGCTTGGCGGCGGCCGGAGCAACTGCGGGCTTGGGGGCCTCGACCGGCTTGGGCGCCGGAGCCGGAGCAGCGGCGACGGACGTCGGAGCCGGCTTGGGCGCGGCGACCGGTTCTGCGGGCTTGGGTGCAGCGACAGCGGCGGCGGGTTTGGCGACCGGAGCGGCCTTGGGCGTTGCAGCCGGTTTTGCAGCGGCGGCTTTCGGAGCAGCAGCTTTCGGTGCGGCAACCTTGGGAGCAGCAGCCTTTGGTGCGGCGGGCTTCGCGGCGGCGCCCTTGGGCGCAGCTTTCGGAGCGGGGGCCTTGGCGGCGACCGGAGCCTTGGCGGCTGGGGCGGCCTTCGGCTTGGGTGCGGCCTTGGGAGCTACGGCCTTGGCAGCGGCTTTCGGTACGACGGCCTTTGCGGCGGCAGGCTTGGGCGCCGCAGCGGGCTTGGCGACGGCCTTGGGCGCAGCGGTTTTCGCGGCAGCAGGCTTCACGGCGCTCGACTTCGGCGCGGCTTTAGGCTTGGAAGCGGCGGTCGCCGGCTTTGGCGACGCTGGTTTAGACGTAGACGGTGACTTGGCCATGTATTCCCCGACCCCTCGGTTTGATAAAAACGCGGCGGCGACGGGCAGACAGCGCCGGATCGCTACGATTCGCCATATTACCGGTGTTTGAGAAATGTCCGAGTCCGCTCTTCAGATAATCGCACGCGGCCCACGCGCCGCCGCAGAGACTGCCGCCGAGGCCATCGACGCCGATCCCCGCCTGGAAGGCGCGACCTATTCCATCCTGGAAGAGGACGAGGATAACGACGTCTGGCGCATCGACGCCTTCCCGACGACCGCTGACGAAGTCGAGGGACTGAAGGCCGTGCTGGCCGATCATCCGGTGACGGTGGTGGTCGACAAGCTGGCGGACGCCGACTGGCTGGCCATGTCGCTGTCGGGTCTGCCGCCGGTCGAGGCCGGACGGTTCTTCGTCTATGGCGCGCACGATCAGGGCAAGGTGCCCGAGGGTCGGGTGACGCTGAAGATCGATGCGGGCGCCGCCTTCGGCACGGGCCACCACGGCACGACGGTCGGTTGCCTGGAGGCGTTCGATAATCTGTTGAAGACCGAAACCTTCGAGAAGGTGCTGGACGTCGGCTGCGGCACGGGCGTGCTGGCGATCGCGGCGGCCAGGACGGGCACGCCGATCGCCGTCGGCACCGACATCGACGAGCCGTCGGCGCGGATCGCCAACGAAAACGCCGAGATCAACGACGCCAACTGCGACTTCTATTTCGCCGACGGCCTGAGCGATCCGCGCATCGCCCAGCATCTTCCGTACGATCTGGTATTCGCCAATATCTTGGCGGCGCCCCTTGTCGAACTGGCGCCTGAGATTGGAGCCGCGCTGAAGACCGGCGGGGTCGCCATTCTGTCGGGCTTGCTGCGGACGCAGGAGGAGCGGGTGCTGGAGGCCTATCTGCCGCTGGGCTTTACGGTCGAGCAGACCATCCATCACGACGCCTGGAGCGCGCTGCAACTGCGCAAGGGCTGAGGGACAAAGACGATCATGCGCCAGACTTTCGATGAAACGACCGATCCTTCCTTTGGGACCAGGCACCTTCCGCTGTTGCGCGCCGAGATGGCCAAGCAGGGGCTGGACGGCTTTCTGATCCCGCACGAGGACGAGCATCAGAACGAGTATCTGCCGGACGCCAACGAGCGGTTGGCGTGGGCGACGGGCTTCACCGGCTCGGCCGGGGCTGCGGTCGTGTTCCAGGACCGGGCCAGCATGTTCACCGACGGCCGCTATACGGTTCAGGTGAAGGCCCAGACCGATCCGGCCCTGTTGGATCGGCGCGATCTGACCGAGGTCGCCGCCTATCTGGAGACGGCGGCGAAGGGGGCGGTGATCGGTTACGATCCGCGTCTGCATAGCCCCGACGCCCTGGTCGCCTTCAAGGCGGCGGCGCATAAGGCGGGGGCGACGCTGAAGGCCGTGGACGTCAATCCGCTGGACCTGGCCTGGGGTGCGGACCGCCCGGCCCAGCCGACGGCGCCGGTCGTTCCGCACGAAGATGTCTATTCGGGCGAGAGCCATGCGGCGAAGCGGGCGCGGATCGGCAAGGCCGTAGCCGAGGCCGGCGCTGACGCCGTCGTGCTGACGGCGCCGATGTCGATCGCCTGGTTGTTCAATTTGCGCGGCGGGGACGTGATCCGTTCGCCGTTGCCGATCGGCCAGGCCATATTGGCGGCGGACGGCAAGGCGCGGCTGTTTCTGGACCCGGCCAAGGTGACGAACGCGCTGCCCGGCTGGCTGGGCGACGACGTTCGGATCGAGGCGACAGAGCAGTTGGCGGACGCGCTGGACGGGCTGTCGGGTCAGAAGGTCATGATCGATCCGGCCCTGTCCTCGGCCTGGTATTTCGACCGGCTGGAGAGCGCCGGGGCGATGATCGTTCGGGCGATGGACCCCTGCGCCATTCCCCGTGCGGCCAAGAATGCCGTCGAGATCGAGGGCTGCCGTCAGGCGCATATCCGCGACGGCGCGGCGTTGAGCCGTTTCCTGCACTGGGTCGATACGGTGGTTCAGGAGACCTTGCCGAACGAGCGCGAGGTGGTCGAGGCGCTGGAACGGTTCCGCGAGGAGACCGGGGCGCTGAAGGACCTGAGTTTCGACACCATCGCCGGGGCCGGGCCGAACGGGGCGCTGCCGCATTACAAGCCGGTCGGCGCCACGATCCGCAACGTCGAAAAGGGCTCGCTGTTGCTGGTGGATGGCGGCGGTCAGTATCTGGACGGCACGACCGACGTGACGCGGACGATGGCCATCGGCGAGCCGACGGCGGACCAGCGTCACAAGTTCACCCTGGTGCTGAAGGCGCATATCGCCATGGCGACGATCCGCTTCCCGGCGGGAACCAGCGGCATGGCCCTGGACGCCATCGCCCGGGCGCCGATGTGGGCGGCGGGGCTGGATTACGATCACGGCACGGGCCACGGCGTGGGTTCCTATCTGGGCGTCCACGAGGGGCCGCAGCGGATCGCGAAGTGGGGCACGTCCCAGCCGTTGCTGGAAGGGATGATCCTGTCCAACGAGCCGGGCTATTACCGCGAAGGCCACTGGGGCATCCGCATCGAGACCCTTCAGGTGGTGACGCCGGCCGTGGTGCCTGAAGGCGGCGAGCGGCCGATGCACGGGTTCGAGCAACTGACGTTCGCACCGCTGGACCGCAAGCTGATCGCCGTCGGGATGTTGACGCCGGACGAGCGGGCCTATGTCGACGCCTATCACGCCGAGACGCTGGCCAAGGTCGGGCCGCTGATGGATGGCGAGGCCAAGGCCTGGTTGGAAAAGGCGTGCGCGCCCCTGTGATCAGTGGACCGGAACCCTCCGCCGCAGGTGGGTGATGGGAACCTTCAAGTCCGCCAGCGCCGCCTTGGTCGCCTCATAGCCCGTGGCGATGGGGCCGTCGTAGGTCTTCCAGTCGCGGATGTCGGTGCTCTCGATCCGGGGCAGGACCAGGACGTCGGCGTCGGCGCGCGACTGGGTCATCTCCGCATCGGTGGTGATGGTGGCCGAGCGCATCAGGATCGAGACGATGGGCGGGCCGCTCTTCCAAGCGCCGGACAGGACCCATTTCCACCAGGACGGCGGGTTCTCCAGCGACCGCGCGTCGACGCCGCGCGTCTGGGACATGTCCACGCCGATGATAGGGCCGCTGTTCAACTGGCGCATGACGCTGGTGGGGAAGTTCTTCAGCACGGCGCCGTCCACCAGCACCTGACCGTCGATGACAACGGGCGGCAGGACGCCGGGAATGGCGATGGAGGCGCGCATGGCGCGGCGCATCAGGCCGGTGCGATGCACCTCGATCCGGCCCGAGGTCAGGTTTGACGAGACGGCGAAGAAGGGCAGGGCCAGGTCCGCCAGATCGATGTCGCCATAGGCCCGCTCCAGCAGGCCGGCGACCTTGCGGGCGCGTGACATGGCGATGATCGGCACCGCCAGGTCCGACAGTGGGTCCGAATCGACGAAGGCGCGGCGGATCTCGAAATCCAGACGTTCGTAACTCCAGCCCAGAGCGGGACCGGCGGCGACGACCGCGCCCATTGATGATCCGCCGGCGAAGTCGATGGGGACCTTGGCCTCTTCCAACGCCTTGATCGCGCCGATGTGGCAATAGGCCCGCGCCCCGCCGCCCGACAGGACCAGGCCGATCGAGGCGCCGGTGACGACGCGGGCGATGCGTTCGGCGTCGCCGGGCTGGCCCTCGACGCAGTGGAACCAGCGGTCGGGCTGAAGGGCATCCAGCCAGACACGGGTGTTGGCCGGATGATGCATCCGCGGATCGCGCAACAGGATCAGGTCGGTCAGACGACGCCCGTCGCCGAAACCGTTGCGACGCGGCACGGCGGACGGCGGGGCCAGCAGCCCGCTGCCGACGATGAACATCCGGTCCACCTGGCGCGCACACAGATTGGCCCAGGTCGGCTGATCCTGTTCGGCGACATAGAGGACATAGTCGTGGTCGCCCTCGACCCGGCTGAACCAGTCCAGGGCCGAACTGAGGGCCGACTGATCGATGACCTGGCAGGTGAAACCCATGGCCTGGATGGCGGCGGCGATGCGCTCGACGAAGGCGCGGATCGGGCGGGGGCGGGCCGCGACAAAGCCGAAGACGCTGGGTTCCGACGCGCCGGCGGTGCGTTCGCGGGCGCGGTGGATCATCAGGCGAGACAGTTCGACCATCAGGTCCGGCTCGGTGCGGGCGGCCTCGAAGAAGGCCTCGCGCGGCAGGGCCAGGATCTCGCTGTCGCGCAGGGCGACGACGGTGGCGGTGTGGGGTGTGCCGGCCAGCATGGCCATCTCGCCCACCGGCTCGCCCGTCTTGACCACGCCCAGCAGATGGGCGGGCTGGTCCGCCTCCATCCGAAACACGCCAAGACGGCCCGAGCGGACCAGATAAAGGGTGTCGGCCGGGTCGCCCTCGGAGAACAGCGGCTCGCCCCCGGTCAGGGCGAACCAGCTGGCCCGGTCGATCATCCGACCTTCGAAGATGCGCGCGAGCGATGCCGCCAGCGTGTCGGGACGAAGCGTGGCCATGATGGGGTTGTAGGCGAGATTCCAGCGCGGGTGAAACGGGTGTTTGGACGTGCGAGCGCGGCCTCGCGCTTTCGCTGCGAAGTTTGGAGGGCTGGGCGGAGCGCCGGGCCTTCGCCCGGAGTTTGGTTTTGTTGTTACCGTTTCGACGAAGGGTGTGACGCTCCGCGCGGTTGGTTGGCCTGCAAGCTCGGGGCGTCGAGCGGTGGCGGTCTTATCGCCTAACCCCATAAGCCTGCGACGGGTCGGCGGGGTCTGCGAAACCCCGTCCCGAGTGCGATCGAGTATCCCCCTCGACCCTCCGACACCGCTCCATGAGTCGATGTCAGCGCGGGCCGTTTCAGACCCGCTCCCGTTCCATCCGCTCCCGCCGCCGCAAGGTCGCAGGCCAAGCGAGCCCTCCGGGCGACGGGACGGGTGTATTATGGGGGCGTTTGACCCCGTGAGCAGGAAAACGGGGACATAAATCGGCAAGCGATTGAAATCACTCCGAATGAACCAGCGTCATTGCGCGCGTTGAGGCGCGTTTCTCCCTCCCCTTCATGGGGAGGGGCCGCGTAGCGAAGCGCAGCCGGGGTGGGGGCGTGTGAAGCGCCGCGCCCGTTCTTACGGCCCCACCCGGATCGCTGCGCGATCGTCCCTCCCCATGAAGGGGAGGGAGAGGCGTCTGTGGGCTTTGAGAGTCTGCCCAATTGTATGGACGGGAGACGATGCATCCGCCTTCCCGCGTTGCCCGTAACCGCGCGGGCGGGTAGAGCGTTCGGCTTCTCCCGCCCAGCCGAAGTTTCAGACCATGCACGACATCAGAGCCATTCGCGAGAACCCCCAGGTTTACGTGGCGGGCTGGTCGTCGCGCGGGGTGGACGAGGCCGACGGGCTGACAGCCGACATCCTGCGGCTGGACGGCGAGCTGCGTCATGCCCAGACGACGGGGCAGGACGCCCTGGCCAAGCGCAACGCCGCCTCCAAGCTGATCGGCGCCGCCATGGGGCGCAAGGACATGGCCGAGGCCGACCGGCTGAAGGCCGAGGTCGAGGCCCTGAAGGGCGACATCGCGGCGGCGGCCGAGGTCGAGGCGCGCGTCGGCAAGGAACTGCGCGACCTGCTGGCGGCGCAGAAGAACCTGGCGGCCGAGGACGTGCCGGACGGCGAGGACGAGGCGGGCAATGTCGAGGTCTCGACCTGGGGCGAACCGCGTCGCACGGGTCCGGCCAAGGATCACGCCGACCTGGGCGAGGCCCTGGGGATGCTCGACTTCGAGGCGGCGGCGAAGATCTCGGGTGCGCGGTTCGCGGTGCTGAAAGGCCAGCTGGCGCGGCTGGAACGGGCCGTGGGGCAGTTCATGCTGGACCTGCAGACGGATCAGCACGGCTATCTGGAAGTGAACCCGCCGCTGCTGGTGCGGGACGAGGCGATGTTCGGGACGGGGCAGTTGCCGAAGTTCGAGGAGGACCTGTTTAAGACAACCACTCTCGACGGCGACTACGTTCGGCGCTTGCTGAGCATCGAAAATATTGATGAAGATGGCTTGGTCGATACTTTCGAATTCGACGCTCAAGCTGGCAGGCGCTACCTCATCCCCACGGCCGAAGTCTCCCTGACAAATCTCGTGCGCGAGACCATCCTGACTGAGGACGAGCTGGCGACGCCGATGCGGATGACGGCGTTGACGCCGTGCTTCCGGGCTGAGGCGGGGTCGGCGGGGCGCGATACGCGCGGGCTGATCCGTCAGCACCAGTTCTCGAAGGTCGAGATGGTGTCGATCGCGCGGCCGGAAGACAGCGACGCGGAGCACGAGCGGATGACGGCCTGCGCGGAGGCCGTGCTGAAGGCGCTGGAGCTGCCGTTCCGGCGGATGCTGCTGTGCAAGGGCGACATGGGCTTCTCGGCGCAGAAGACCTTCGACCTGGAGGTTTGGCTGCCCAGCCAAGAGACCTATCGCGAGATCAGCAGCTGCTCGAACTGCGGGGACTTCCAGGCGCGGCGCATGGACGCGCGGTTCAAGCGGGCCAATTCTTCAGGAGGGGGCGAGAAGAAGACAGAGTTCGTCCATACGCTGAACGGGTCGGGCCTGGCGGTCGGTCGCACGCTGGTGGCGATCATGGAGAACTATCAGCAGGAGGACGGGCGGATCGCGGTGCCGACGGTTTTGCAGCCGTATATGGGCGGTCTGACCCATGTTGGAGCTGCCAAGTGAGCCGTCCTTCACCTCTCCGCGCGCGGAGGCGCGTGGGGAGGACAGACCGCGTAGCGGTCAGGTGGGGGCGACCAGGTGTCGAACGTCGGGCGCCGGGTCGCCCCCTCCTGGTCGTCGCGATGCTCCGACCTGTCCTCCCCGTTCGCCTTCGCGAACAGGGAGGTGAGGCATGAGAATCCTGCTGACCAACGACGACGGCATCGAGGCGGAAGGCCTTGAGTGTCTTGAGCGGATCGCGCGCACCTTGAGCGACGACGTGTGGGTGTGTGCGCCTGCGGTCGAGCAGTCGGGCAAGGGGCGGGGGATAACCCTGACCGAGCCGCTGCGGGTGATGAACCTGGGCGAGAAGCGATTTGCGGTGACGGGGACGCCGACCGACTGCGTCGTGCTGGCGGTCAACGACCTGATGCCGGACAAGCCGGACCTGGTGCTGTCGGGCGTCAATCGGGGGCACAACATCGGCGAGGACGTCAGCTATTCCGGCACGGTGGCCGGCGCGCTGCAAGGGATGGCGTTCGGCATCCGCTCCATCGCTCTGAGCCAGAGCCTGGAGCGGTTCCACGACGAGGTCGTGGCGCATTGGGAGACGGCCGAGGCGTTCGCGCCGGCGATCATCAGCCGCCTGCTGGACCAGAAATGGGCGCCGGGCGTGGTGATGAACCTGAACTTCCCCAACCGTCCGCCGGAGGCGGTGGACCAGGTCGAGGTGACGACGCAAGGGTTCCGCAACGTCGGCGAGATGCACGCGGTGCGGCGCGTCGATCTGCGCGGGCGCGACTATTACTGGATGAGCTTCCGCGGCGAGAAGCAGGAGCATGCAGAGGGCACGGACCTGAGGGCCATCGAGGAAGGGCGTATCTCGGTCACGCCGCTGCATATCGACCTGACGCATATGACCAGCGTGCATGACCTGAAGAAGGTGCTGGGCGGGGCCCCGCCCAAAACTGTGGTGACGGCCGCATGAATCTGCACGACGACCGGGCCGGGCGCTTGATCCTGTCGCTGAGGCAGCAGGGGGTCACGGACCCGCGCGTGCTGAAGGCGATGGAGAGCATCGACCGCGCGGTCTTCGTGCACGAGAAGTTCCTGGATCAGGCGTGGGAGGATCAGGCCCTGCCGATCGACTGCGCCCAGACGATCAGCCAGCCCTATATCGTCGGCCTGATGACCCAGGCGCTGGAGGTGCAGGCGCGGCACCGTGTGCTGGAGATCGGCACCGGCAGCGGATACCAGTGCGCGGTGCTGAGCCGGCTGGCGCGCTATGTCTATTCGGTGGAGCGGTATCGCAGCCTGCTGGTCGAGGCCGAGGCCAAGCTGCGCACGCTTCAGATCGACAATGTCATCACCCGGCACGGCGACGGCGGCCTGGGCTGGGCCGAACAGGCGCCGTTCGACCGGATCATGGTCACGGCCGCGTCGCCGACCGAGCCGACAGAACTGCTGAAACAGCTGAAGCCGAACGGGGTTCTGGTCGCGCCGGTGGGGCGCACATCGGTGCAGATGCTGCATCGGTATGTGGGGCAGGGCGACGGGTCGTTCCACCGCGAGAGCCTGACGGAAGTTCGGTTCGTGCCGTTGGTCGAGGGGACGGCGAAGGAGGGGTAAGTGGGCGTGAATGGTGATTCGTGAGTCGTGATTCCGAGTGTGCGAAAGCCAATCACGATTCACCAGTCACCCCTCACGACCTTCCCCGCCCCAATTCCGCGATGATTGCGGGGTTGGCTTATGAGGCGCGAGCGGGCACACCGGGCGGGCGAGTTTAACCATGTGAGGAGCAGCCGGTGGCGGTGATTTCGGGCTGGATGAGAGCGGTTCTGGTGGCGGGGGCGTCGCTGAGCACGGCGGCCTGCATCAGCTATCCGTCCGAGCCGCGCTATTCGACGCATGCGAATCCGGCGCCGGTCCAGGGGCAGGGCGCCTATCCGCAGCAGCCGGCCTATCCGAACGGAACACAGAACCAGCCCTATCGTCCCTATGAATCGCCGCCGCCCGCGACGGCGCCGATCGGTCAGGTGGAAGGCGGGGCCTTGCCGCCGACCGTCAGCGTGGGGCCGAGCCAGCCGGCCTATCAGCCGCCGACCACGCAGCCTCCTGTCTATACGCCGGCGCCCTATCCGTCCTCTTCGGCCCCGGTTCGTCCGGGTGCGGCCTATGTGATCCAGCCCGGCGATACGATCTCGGGCGTCGGGCGGCGGTTCCAGACGCCGGTGCAGACGCTGATAGACCTGAACGGCCTGGGGCCGCGCGGGGCCATCACGACGGGACAGCGAATCATCCTGCCGGAAGCGGCGGTGGATACCGGCAATGATCCCTATGCGACCGGCGCGTCGCCTGTCGGCGTGCTGGTGCCGAACAATGGCGTGATCCCGCCGCCGCCGCCGCCGCCCTCGGGTAATGCGGCCCTGCCGGTGCAGACACGGCCCCTGACGCAGCCGTTCACGTCGGGGCCGGCCCAGGCGCCTGCTGCGCAAGGCCCCGTGGCAACGGGACAGCCGAACCTTCTGTGGCCCGTGCGGGGCGACATCGTGCGCCGGTTCGGGCCGGTCGGCATGGGCGAGCGCAATAACGGCGTGAACATCGGCGCGTCGGCGGGCGCGGCGGTCAGCGCCTCGGCCGCCGGGCGCGTGGCCTATGTGGGCGACGATCTGGTGGGGCAGGGGCTGACGGTGCTGATCGTGCATTCCAACGGCTGGCGCACGGTCTATGGCCATCTGGGTTCGGCGACGGTTCGGGACGGCGAGGACGTGCGGGCCGGTCAACAGATCGGCACCGTGGGCCTGACGGCCGGCGACGGACGCCCGTCGATCCACTTCGAGACCCGCCAGATGCGCGGCGACGACCCCGTCGCGATCGATCCCCTGACGGTATTGCCGCGCTGATCGATTTAGCCGCGTTGCAATCCGCGAGGCGCGGCCCTAGGTTCCGCGCCTCGTTTTAATGGGGCGCCGACGAGGGCTGCCCCTTCTGTGTTCGGAGACTACCCATGGGCGGAGCGGCTGACGGCGGCTTGGTGGCGCAACTGATCGGCTTCGCGCCCATCATCGGCATCTTCATCCTGTTCTACTTCCTGCTGATCCGTCCGCAGCAGAAGCGCGCCAAGGAACACGCGACCGCCATCGCCGCCGTCAAGCGTGGCGACACGGTCGTTCTGGGCAGCGGCATGATCGGCAAGGTCACGCGCGTCGAAGAGGCCGAGGTCAATGTCGAGATCGCGCCCAGCGTCAACGTGCGCGTGGTCAAGTCCATGATCGCCGAGGTGCGCAACCGCACCGCCATCGCCGCCAACGATTCCAAGGCCTGATACGCTCGCGTATCCGCCGATACCTGGACCGCCCTCATGATTCAGCTGTCGCGCTGGAAAGTCATTCTCGTCGTCGTCGCGGCCGTCTTCGGCTGTCTGCTGGCGTTTCCGAACCTGTTGTCGGATTCCCAGCGCGCGGCGCTGCCGGGCTTCGTGCCCAAGAACAAGCTGAACCTGGGGCTGGACCTTCAGGGCGGTTCGTATCTGCTGCTGGAAGTCGATGTGCCGGCGATGCGCGAGAAGCGCGTCACCAACCTGATCGAAGACGTTCGGGTCACGCTGAGCGGCGCGGGCATCGCCACCAACGGCTTCCAGCGCGAAGCCGGCGGCGTGATCGCGACCCTGGCCAATCCGGCCCAGAGCGATGCGGCGTTCAAGGCGCTGCAACAACTGGGCGGTCAGGCGGGGCCTGGCGGTCAGGTCGAGCGCACCGCAAGCCGCATCGGCGATAACCGCGTCCGCTTCGCCTATACCGACGCTGCGCTGAACGGCATGGGCGCGACAGCCGTTGATCAGTCGATCGAGGTGGTGCGCCGCCGTATCGACAGCCTGGGCACGCGCGAACCCTCCATCACCCGCCAGGGCACGGACCGGATCGTGGTCCAGGCGCCGGGCGAGAGCGATCCGACCAAGCTGGAAGAAGTCATCGGCCAGACGGCCCAGCTGACCTTCCAGATGGTGGACGTCGAGAACTCGGTCACCGAGGCCCAGGCGGGCCGCGTGCCGCCGGATTCCGAATTGTTGGTCGGCGAGGACGGCACGCCTTATCTGGTCAAGAAGCGTGTGCTGGTGTCGGGCGAGAACCTGACCCGCGCGGGCGTCGGTTCGGACCAGAGCGGCCGTCCCGCCATCGATTTCCGCTTCGACGGCGCCGGCGCGCGCCGCTTCGGCGAAGCGACGGCCGCCAACCTGCAAAAGCCCTTCGCCATCATCCTGGACGGCAAGGTCATCTCGGCCCCGACGATCCAGAGCGCGATCACCAGCGGGTCTGGCCAGATCACGGGTCAGTTCTCCATTCAGGAAGCCGCGACCCTGGTGAACCTGCTGAACGGCGGGGCCCTGCCGGCGCCGCTGAACGTCGAGGAACGCCGCACCGTGACGGCCGAACTGGGCGCCGATGCGGTGCAGGCGGGCGCCCTGTCCACGGCGGTGGGCTTCGGCATCATCGTGCTGTTCATGATCCTGGCCTATGGCTTCCTGTTCGGTGGCGTGTCTGTGGTCGGTCTGGTGCTGAACGGCGTGCTGATCGTGGCGGCCATGTCGCTGACGCAGGCGACGCTGACCCTGCCGGGCATCGCGGGTCTGATCCTGACATTCGCGGTCGCTGTGGACGCCAACGTGCTGATCTACGAGCGGATGCGTGACGAGGCCCGGTCGGGCCGCAGCGTCATCGCGTCGATGGACGCCGGCTTCAACAAGGCCATGGGCACCATCATCGACGCCAACCTGACGACCCTGGTCGCGGCGGGCATCATGTTCGTGTTCGGCGAAGGGCCGGTTCGCGGGTTCGCCTGGACCCTGACCATCGGCGTCTTCACCTCGGTCTTCTCTTCGGTCCTGGTCGCCCAGGTCCTGCTCGGCTACTGGCTCAAGACGGCCAAGCCCAAAAAACTGCCGATCGCGGAGTGATGGCGATGCGTGGATGGCCCCTCATCAAACTGCTGCCGCAGAAGACGAACTTCCATTTCGTCAAATACGCCCGGTTCGCCGGCGTTCTGTCTGTGGTCCTGTGCATCGCGGCGATCGTGTCGTGCTTCTATCCTGGTCTGAACATGGGCATCGACTTCCGGGGCGGCGCCTCGATGGAGGTGTCAAAACCGGCCGGTCAGGTGATCGAACTGGACCGCGTGCGTGAGGCCGTGAACGGCCTGAACCTGGGCGATGTCCAGGTCCAGGGCATCGCGCGTCGCGACACCAATGCGGATGACGGCTCGACCGCCATCCTGCGCTTCCAGGTGCCGGAAGGCCGCGACCAGACCCAGGTGGTCAATCAGGTCGAGGGCGCCATCAGCCAGGCGGTCGGCGAAGTCACTTATTCGGGCGTCAGCGTCGTCGGCTCCAAGGTGTCGGGCGAACTGTTCACCTCCGGCCTGCTGGCGTTGGGCGTCGCGATCGGCCTGATGTTCCTCTATATCTGGTTCCGGTTCGAGCCGCAGTTCGGCTTCGGCGCCGTGGTCGGCCTGCTGCACGACGTGATCCTGACGTTCGGACTGATCGTGCTGTTCAAGCTGGAGTTCAGCTTGAACATGGTCGCCGCCGTCCTGACCGTCATCGGCTATTCGATGAACGACACCGTGGTGGTGTTCGACCGTCTTCGCGAGAACCTGCGCAAATACAAGACCATGCCGCTGCGCGACGTGATCGACCTGTCTTTGAACGAGACCCTGTCGCGGACGATCATTACCGGCGTGACCGCCGTCATGGTGCTGGCGGCCCTGGCCATCTTCGGCGGCGAGGCCCTGTTCGGCTTCTCGATCGCCCTGATGTTCGGCATCATCATCGGCACCTATTCGTCGATCTATGTCGGTGCGCCGATCATCCTGCTATGGGGCGTCAAGCGCGGCGCCCTGGCCGACGACGCCAAGCCGGTGAAGCTGGGCATGGCCAGCCGGCCGTAGGTCGGGCGCCATCGTCGAAAATCAGGCCGCCCTTGCATCGCTTGGGCGGCCTTTTCCTTGAGCGTCGTCCATGCAAGGCTGGGCTCATGAAAGCTCTCGCCTATGTCGCCACCGCCATCGCCCTGTCCGCCTGCACCGATAGCAAGCGTGCGCGCAACGACGCCACCTGGGGCGACAAGCCGGCGGACATCACCTGCTGGACCTATGGCGTCGAAAACTTCAAGGGGCGCTCGACCGGCAAGGTAGAGTATGATGACGGCGGTCGGATCTCGTTCGTGGACGCGGCGAACAACCGCTACACCACGATCGATGGCGACTGTCGCGTCGTCTACACCCAGCCGGCGTAATGAGGGGGAGTTAGCGGCAGGCCGCTTCGGCTTCCTCAGCGATCTGATCAGCGATAGCTTCATCGATCGGACCCAATAGGACCTCGGACCCTAGACTGTGTCCTCGGCCGTCATGCGAGACGAAGCGGACGCGGTCCGGGGCTAAAACACCGGATGCAGCTCGGCGTTGGTGATCTTCTCGAACCTGAGAATCCAGGCTGCCGTAATGCAGCGTCATGGGCGCACCCCACGCAGCGAACATTGGAGCGATGGGCCTTTCGTCCGTGAACCAGGACTTCCACCAGCCATAGCTGAATGCCGGTGTCTGAGCGTTGGGGTAGGGAGCGTCGTCGGCCTGGGCCAGGGCGGCTGTTTTAGCTTGTTCGTACAGTGTCGTCTGAACCGTCCGCACGGAGGCGATTTCCTCGGCGCTCCAGGCGCCGTCGGCCTGAAGGAACGGCTCCAGCCGGCCGAAGACGGCGGAGGGCGTGGTCTGCCAGTTCCTGCGGACCTCATCGTTGGTGACGACGCCGTCGCCGTCTTCATCCATCATTAGCAGCGAATCCGCATCCCGACCCGTCGATTGCCATTTGACGGCGGAGACCTTGCTCTCCAGGGGGGCGCCCATGCCAATGATCAGGTCGGGCGCAGGCTGATGGCCGCGATCCGCGATGCCGGCGACGTGAACCGCACCCTCGGAATGGGCGAAGATAACCACGCATCTGGCGTTTAGGCCGGCCGAAGATCGGACCCACGCCAGGACCGCTTCGGCGTCCAGGCTCAGGTTGTCAGCCGTGATGCCGGGGATTGCCTGGGCGTCTAAAGCCGAGGCAGGCGGAGCGCCGTAAATCACGCCGCGACGATCATAGCGGACGGCGGTCAGGCCGCGCGTGGCGAACCTTTGGCCCAGATCCTTGAAGACGGCGTCCCTCGATGTTCCCGAGCGGCCGAACTTCATGTCACGATCAAAGGCTCCGGTGCCGGCAACCAGTATGACGGCCCCGACCGGATTATCTGTCGGCGTGTCGGTCACGCCGTTCAGCACATAGCCGTCGGCCGAGTGGACCGAGAAGGGCTCGGGGGCGGTGTCTGCAGCTGTGATGGCGGCCAGTGCAGTCCAGAGTGCAAGCATGACGTTCCCCGTTCAGACGGTCATCTGAACGAACGCGCGTTCTTTATGCAAGCCCGGAGTGTGTGGGGCGGAGATCGAAACCTCCGCCCGGGTTCGATCAGCGCAGCGACGCGGCGAAGCGCTGGATGCGGGTGCAGGCTTCTTCCAGCACGGCGTCAGACGTGGCGTAGCTGATGCGGAAATAGGGGCTGAGGCCGAAGGCCTCGCCCTGGACCACGGCGACGCCCTCGGCGTTCAGCAGTTCGGCGGCGAAGGTGGAATCGCCGTCGATGACCACGCCCGTCTCCGTCGTCTTGCCGATCAGGCCGGCGATGGACGGATAGACGTAGAAGGCGCCCTCGGGCGTGGCGCAGGTGACGCCGGTGGCCTGGTTCAGCATCGACACGACCAGATCGCGACGCTGCTCGAAGGCGGCCTTGCGTTCAGGGATGAAGTCCTGGGTTCCGTTCAGAGCCTCGACCGCCGCCCACTGGCTGATGCTGGCAGGGTTGGAGGTCGTCTGGCTGGCGACCTTGCGCATCAGGTCAATCAGTGGCTTGGGGCCACCCGCATAGCCGATGCGCCAGCCGGTCATGGCGTAGGCCTTCGAGACGCCGTTGACCGTCAGTGTACGGTCGATCAGGTCCGGGGCGACCTGGGCGATGGTCGTGTATTCGAAGTCGCCATAGACGAGGTGTTCGTACATGTCGTCGGTCAGCACCCAGACGTGGGTGTGGCGACGCAGGACCTCGGCCAGGGCTTCCAGTTCGGCGCGGGTATAGGCGGCGCCGGTGGGGTTGGACGGGCTGTTCAGGATCAGCCACTTGGTGCGGGGCGTGATGGCGGCCTCCAGCACGGCGGGCAGCAGTTTGAAGCCGTCCTTCTCCTCGCCGACCACGGTGACGGGCTCGCCGCCGGCCAGCAGCACCATGTCGGGGTAGGAGACCCAATAGGGGGCGGGCACGATGACCTCGTCGCCGGGGTTCAGGGTGGCGACCAGGGCGTTGAAGATGACGGGCTTGCCGCCCGGCGCGACGTGGATGTTCGCCGCCGTATAGTCGAGGCCGTTCTCACGCTTGAACTTGGCGACGATGGCGGCCTTCAGCTCGGGCATGCCGTCGGCGTCGGTGTATTTGGTCTCGCCGCGATGGATCGCGTCGATGGCGGCCTGTTTGATATTCTCGGGGGTGTCGAAGTCCGGCTCGCCGGCGCCCAGGCCGATCACGTCGCGACCCTCGGCTTTAAGCTTTCGCGCCTGGGCGGTCACGGCGATGGTGGCCGAAGGCTTGACGCGGGCGAGGGCGGAAGATTGCAGGCTGGACATGACTATCCCGTGAGTTTTGGAAGATTCTTGCCTGGGGAGGGCGGGGTTGTTTACGCGCGGTCGCGGCGCGGGACAATGCGCTGAAGCTCGCCAATGCGCGGGCGGGGTGATAAGCGGCGCCTGTGATGCGCTGGATCATCGATTTTCTGTCGAATATGGAGGCGCGTCGCTGGCGCGCCGTGCTGGCGACGGCCCTGTTGCTGGGCGCGATGATCGCCCTGTTCGCCGTGGGCAAGAGCCAGCTGGGACTGGAGGCCGAGGGGCGGCTGGAGGACTGGTTGGCCGGTTTCCGTCAGGGGCCGTGGGGCTTGGTGGCTGCCATCGTGGTGTTCACGGTCGCGGCCTTTTTCGGCGCGCCGCAGTTCATCCTGATCGCCGCCTGCGTCGTGGCGTTCGGGCCGTGGTTCGGGTTCCTCTACAGCTGGATCGCGACCGTGGTGTCGGCGGGCGTGACCTATTGGCTGGGGCGGGGACCGACGGCGCGGCTGCTGGAGCGGCATGGCGGCAAGACGGTCGGACGGCTGACTCGGTTCGTCGGCAAGAACGCCTTCTACGCCAGCTTCATGATCCGCAACGTGCCGTCCGCCCCATTCATCGTCGTCAATATGGCGTTTGGCGCGGCGCGGGCGTCGTTTCCGGGGTTCCTGGCTGGATGCGCCCTTGGTGTGCTGCCCAAGACCGCGCTGGTGGCCTTCTTCGGCGGGTCGTTCATGACGGCGGTCAGCGGCGATGGGATCTGGACCTCGGCCATTCTGGCGGGCGTGGCGTTGGCGTGGCTGGTGCTGATGCTGGTCGTGCGAGAACTGGTGAAGCGGCGCGAGATCGCGCGCGGCGAGTGAGGCCGGACACTGCGTTTACTGAGGGGTTTTGCGTAGTTTTCCCTTTAGACGACCTCCATTCATCGGAGGCATGATGAAGCTTCAGGAGGTGTCGCGATGGATGTCGAGATACTGAAGGCTCAGCATCGTCGGATCATCCGCCTGGCCAGCGCGCTGGGCGGGGTGGCCGAAAGCCTGAAGACGACTGAAGACGCCGGCCGCGCCCGCGAACTGATGGGAGCGCTGAACGCCGCCTTGATCGAACATCTCGTGATAGAGGATGGCGAACTGTACCCGGTGCTGATGACGTCGCACGACCCTGCGGTTCGTCAGTTAGCGCAGGACTATGTCGATGACATGGGCGCGGTCAGCGGGGCCTGGACGCATTATTTCAACGAGTGGACGCAGGCCAAGATCGTTTCGGACCGGAGCCGGTTCGCGACGGCGACCAAGGGCCTGATCGGCGCCCTGGCGCACCGTGTCGCGCGAGAGGACGACACGCTTTATCCGGCGATGGAGGCGGCCGACGCCGGTTCCGGCTCCGTGCGGGGCGAGGGCGTGGGGGAGGCGTGAGGTTTGCATCCACAGGCGGTCGGTCGCCCGATGCGAACCCTATATGACGAGACCGTCATCAGGGCTTGTAATCCCGGTTTCATACAGGCACACCCGCCGCTAGTAGGCGTGGCGAAGACGATCAGGAACTGTCCGGCGTGGGGATGTCGAGACAGTTGGGGCGTCGCCAGGTCGACTGTGAAATCAGAAGACGCCCTGCCAGCTAAGAACGGTATCGATTCCCATGAGTTTTTCCCTTTTCGGCGCGATCTCCAATGACATCGCGATGGACCTGGGCACCGCCAACACCCTGATCTACATGAAGGGCAAGGGCATCGTCCTGAACGAGCCGTCGGTCGTGGCGCTGCGCAATGTCGGGGGACGCAAGGTCGTTCACGCCGTGGGCATAGAGGCCAAGCAGATGCTGGGCCGCACCCCCGGCCACATGGAGGCCATCCGCCCCATGCGCGACGGCGTCATCGCCGACTTCGAAGTCGCCGAAGAGATGATCAAGCACTTCATCCGCAAGGTTCATAACCGCAAGGGTTTCGTGAATCCCAAGATCATCGTCTGCGTGCCGTCGGGCGCCACGGCGGTCGAGCGTCGCGCGATCAACGACAGCTGCCTGAACGCCTCGGCCCGCCGCGTGGGCCTGATCGACGAGCCGATGGCCGCCGCGATCGGCGCCGGCCTGCCGATCCACGAGCCGACCGGTTCGATGGTCGTGGACATCGGCGGCGGCACCACGGAAGTCGCCGTCCTGTCGCTGTCGGGCATCGTCTATTCGCGTTCGGTCCGCGTCGGCGGCGACAAGATGGACGACAGCATCATCAGCTATATGCGTCGCAACCATAATCTGCTGATCGGCGAAACGACCGCCGAGCGCATCAAGAAGGACATCGGCACCGCCCGTATCCCGGCCGACGGCGAAGGCCTGTCGATCGAGGTCAAGGGCCGCGACCTGATGCAGGGCGTGCCGCGCGAAGTCCGTATCTCGGAACGTCAGGCCGCCGAAGCCCTGGCCGAGCCGGTCACCCAGATCATCGAGGCCGTGAAGGTCGCGCTGGAAGCCACGCCGCCGGAACTGGCCGCCGACATCGCCGACAAGGGCATCATGCTGACGGGCGGCGGCGCTCTGTTGCGTGGCCTGGACGTCGAGATCCGCGACCACACCGGCCTGCCGGTCTCGGTGGCGGACGATCCGCTGTCGTGCGTCGCCATCGGTTGCGGCCGCGTGCTGGAACACCCGCGCTGGATGAAGGGCGTGCTCGACTCCGCGCTCTGATCCGTTCGTTGCGGCCAGGCGAAAGCTTGGCCGCAAATCCTTGTCAGGCCTGCGTGATCACGGTTCCATTCCGGCCTTGATTTTGCGATAGGCAGGCTGAGCGGCAGGGGGCGTCCTGCCGATTCCAACCCTTTGAGTGGAAGGTCGCCCGTGGCGTTTCGCGACGGCCCTTTTGAAAACATCAAGGTGCCGCTGGCGTGGACCGCTGCGGTAGTCGTCGTCGTGGCTGTCATCGGGGCGATCGTCCTGTTGCTGGGCGACCGAGCGACGCCCGAGGGCGGCTCCAGCATGGGCGCCGCGCGTGGCGGATTCGAAGCGGCGGCCGGGCCGGTGGGTGGTGTCTTCGCCGCGCCGGTGCGCTGGGCGGGGGCCGCCAGGGACTATGTCGGCGGCTATTTCTTCGCGATCGGCGAGAACCGCCGGCTGAAGGCCGAGATCGTCGAATTGCGCGGCTGGCGCGACGAGGCGATTGCACAAAAGAACATCAATGGTCGGTATGAGGCCCTGCTGGGTCTGCGCACCGAGCCGGCGGTCGCCATGGCGACGGGGCGGGCGATTTCCGACGCCCGCGGGCCGTTCAATCGCGCCAAGCTGCTGGACGTCGGCTCGGCCAAGGGCGTGCGTATCGGCAATCCGGTGATCAGCGAACACGGCCTGGTCGGGCGCATTTCCGGCGTGACCAGCGGCGTCAGCCGGATGGTTCTGCTGACGGACGTGGCGTCGCGCACCCCGGTCATGATCGAACGCACCGATGCGCGGGCCATGCTGACAGGCGACGGTGGCGACAGCCCCCGTCTGGAGTTCATTCGCGGCGTCGGTTCGATCCAGGCGGGCGACCGCGTCCTGAGTTCGGGCGACGGCGGCGGTCTGCCGCGCGGTCTGCCGGTCGGGGTGGCGGCGAAGGGCATCGACGGCGCCTGGCGTGTCAAACTGTTCAGCGACCATGGTGCGGTGGATTATGTCCGTGTGCTGTTGTTCCAGTCCTTTGGTCAGTTGGTCAGCCCCGACGCGCTGAATGCGCCGCCTCTGGCGGGCCTGACGACGGCGCCTGAGCCGAACGCGGCCGAGGTCGGCGCCATCCGCGACGCCGCCGCGCGTCGCCTGACGGCCCAGCAGGCCCAGTCCGAACGGGCGCGTGCTGCAAACGCTGCGGCCGCAGCGGCTGCGACGCCTGCCGCAACGCCGCCGACCGCGACACGCCCGGCAGCGACCACGCCGAGACCGGCGGCCGTGACGCCGCCTCCAGCGCCAGTGGCGACCGCCCCGGCCCCGACTGCGGCTCCGGGAGGCGCGGCGTGAGACGGCCGGTCGCGGTCCGCGTCGTCGGACCTCTGCAATGGATCATCTATCCGGCGCTGATCACCCTGGCCGCCACGGTCGTGCTGGGAACGCCGTTTCATCTGTTCGGCCTGCATCTGCCCGAGCCGGTCATTCCCATGGTGCTGGCCTTCGCCTGGCCGTTGATCCGGCCGTCGATGACCGCGCCGGCGGTGCTGTTCCTTGTGGGGCTGTTTCTCGACCTGTTCTGGAACGGTCCGTTGGGTTTGTGGCCGCTGTGCCTGATGGCGGTCTATGGCGCGGTTCTGCTGTCGCGCAATCTGCTGGCGGGCCACGAAGGCCTGATCCGGTTTTTCGCCTATGCCGCCTGCACCCTGAGCGCCTTCGCCATGGCCTATCTGATCGTGACGGTTCGTGTGACCAATGCGCCAGCGATCCTGCCGCTGATCGGTCAGATCGTGCCGACGCTTCTGCTGTTTCCGATCGCCAACTGGATGCTTGAGCGGTTCGACGACGGGGATATTCGGTTCAGATGAGCGGCGAACCCTCCATCTTCTTTGCGGACGTGAACGAGCGGCAGGGGTCGTTCCTGCGGCGCACTTTCGTGCTGGGCGGGGCGACGGCCCTGGGCATCACGGCGCTGATCGGGCGGTTGGGCCAGCTCCAAGTCGTGCAGGCTCAGGAATATGCGACCCTGTCGTCGCAGAACCAGTTCAACTTCCGCATGGTCCCGCCGCCGCGCGGCCTTATCAAGGATCGCAATGGCGTGGTGATCGCCGGCAACCGGCCCAGTTTCCGGGTGCTTGTCGTGCGCGACGAGACCAAGGATCTGGACCAGACGCTGGACCTGCTGGGGCGGGTGCTGCCCGACACGCTGGAGCGGCGACGGGCCATCATCCGCGACGTCAATGCCGCCTCCAAGTTCAACCCCGTGCCGGTCAAGAGCGACCTGACCTGGGAAGAGTTCGCCAAGGTCAATCAATACGCCAACGAGCTGCCCGGCGTGATGGTCGATATGAACGAGGCCCGATACTATCCGTTCGGCGGGTCGTTCGCCCACGTCATCGGCTATGTGGCAAAGGTGTCGGACCGGGACGTCAAGGCGATCCGCGACAAGGGCGAACAGCCGCCGGCCCTGTTGTTCAACCCCAGTTTCCGCATCGGCCGCCAGGGCGTCGAAAAGGCGCTGGACCTGTCGCTGCGCGGCGAGCCGGGCGGCAACCGGGTCGAGGTCGATGCACGCGGGCGCGTGGTCGCTGAGGACATCGGCGGGTCGCGACCGGCGGTCGCCGGCAAGGAAGTGATCCTGACGCTGGACGCCGACGTGCAGAACCGGGCGCTGGAGGTGTTCGACGACGAGTCGGGCGCCTGTGTCGTCATGGACGTGCGCAATGGCGACATCCTGTGCATGGTCTCGGCGCCGTCGTTCGATCCCAACCTGTTCGTCGGCGGGGTGCCGACCAAGACCTATCGCGCGCTGGCGGACTATGAGCGCAAGCCGCTGCTGGACAAGACGCTGAACGGCACCTTCCCGCCGGGATCGACCTTCAAGCCCACGACGGCGTTGGCCCTGCTAGAGGCGGGCGTCGATCCGAACCTGACGGTCTTCTGCTCGGGTTCGTATCGGACCGGCAACAGGACGCAGCGTTGTTGGGGGCGGCATGGCACCCAGAACATGCACAACGCGATCAAGAACTCCTGCGACGTCTATTTCTACGCCATGTGCAACCGCGCGGGCGTCGACAATATCCGTAAGGCCGGTCTGGCCCTGGGCTTCGAGCACGAGTTCGACATCGGCGTGGGCAACCAGCGCAAGGGCCTGTTGCCGTCCACGGAATGGAAGGCGCGGACCTTCCCGCGCGATCCCGTCTGGCATCCGGGCGAGACGACGTCGGTCGCCATCGGGCAGGGGGCGATCACGGTCAACGCCCTGCAGCTGGCGGTCATGACCTCGCGCCTGGCCAACGGCAAGAAACAGCTTCAGCCGCGCCTGATCAAGTCGATCGGCGGCGTCGAGCAGCCCAGCGGCGCCGAGGCGCCGGACCTGCCGTTCGATCCCGCCCACGTCGAATATGTTCGCCAGGGCATGATCGCCGTGGCCAACGACCGTTCCGGCACCGCCTATCGGCAGAGCCAGCTGGGGCTTGGCGACATCCAGATGGCGGGCAAGACCGGCACGGCCCAGGTCCGCAACTATGGCACCGGGTCGCGAAAGAGCGAGATATGGGCGCTGAAGGACCACAACCTTTTCGTCGCTTTCGCGCCGGTAGATGCGCCGCGATACGCCGTCGCCGTCATCGTCGAGCATGGCGGCAAGGGCGGGGCCACGGCCGGCGCGCCGCGCGCCCGCGAGGTGATGCGCACGGTCCTGTTGAAGGATCCCGACATGCGCGCGCGGATCGAACGGCCGCTGCCGCCCGAACCGACCGGCGCCGCCACCATCGACGAGGGTCTGGTCGGCGCCGCGCCCGAGCCGGATGTTGTCGTGACGCCTCAGGCCGCGCGCCCTGCGCCCTCCGCGACCAGCGGGCCACGTCCCTATCTGTCCGAGCCCGGCCGTTGACCGCCTCGGCTCTTTCACGGCCCGGCGAGCGCGAACGCGTTTCGACCAAGCTCAGTCAGATCGACTGGCGGCTGACGGCGCTGCTGTGCGTCGTGTCCGGCACCGGCGCCCTGATGCTGTATTCGGTGGCGGGCGGGTCGTGGTCGCCGTGGGCGGCGAAGCACCTGATCCGGTTCGGCATGTGTCTGGCGCTGATGCTGGCGCTGTCGATGATCAACATCCGCTACTGGTTCGCCCTGGCCTATCCTATCTATGGGATGGCGTTGTTCCTGCTGGCCTTGGTGGAGACGCCGCTGGGCTATCACGCCCTGGGGGCGACGCGCTGGCTGGACCTGGGGTTCACCCGCATCCAGCCGTCCGAGATCATGAAGATCGGCGTCGTTCTGGCCCTGGCGCGCTGGTATCACGGCGCTTCGGCCAAGGAGGCGAGCCTTCACTGGAAGCTGATCTTCCCGGTCGGGATCATCGGCCTGCCGTTCCTGTTGGTGGCGCACCAGCCAGACCTGGGCTCGGCCATGCTGATCGGCATGACGGGTGCGGCGATGATGTTCGTCGCCGGACTGAGCTGGCGGATCATCGTGCCGCTGATCGTGGCGGCGGCCGTCCTGGTGCCGCCCTATGTCATGTTCGGCATGCACGATTATCAGCGCCACCGCGTGCTGACCTTCCTGAACCCCGAGGCCGACATGTCGGACAAGGGCTATCAGATCGTGCAGTCCAAGATCGCGATGGGATCGGGCGGGCCGCTGGGGCGCGGGTTCGGCCTGGGCAGCCAGAGCCAGCTGGAGTTCCTGCCCGAGCGCCAGACCGACTTCATCTTCGCGGCCTTCGCCGAGGAGTTCGGCTTCGTGGGCACCTTCACCCTGCTGGCCTGTTATGCGGCCATAATCCTGATCTCGTTGAGGATCGCCTCTCTGTCGCATAGTCACTTCGGGCGATTGGCGGCGTCTGGCGTGACGGCGACGTTCGCGCTGTATGTGCTGATCAACGGGGCGATGGTGATGGGGCTGGCGCCCGTGGTGGGCGTGCCGATGCCGTTGTTGTCCTATGGCGGCACCGTCATGCTGACCGTCATGATCGGGTTCGGCCTGGTGATGGCGACGCGGGTTCACCGCTACGCCGAACTGCCCAAGGGCCACGGGCTGATCTGACGTTACGTCAGCTAAGTGATCGGCATTCAGGTTTCGCTTTCTAAGGCGAGGATTTCCCGGATAAGGTCGCGTCCAACGCTGTCTCGCATCGGCTTCGGTCGATCAGCGATGCACGCCAAGGGAGACGACGGATGACTGAGCTGGAGCAATTCCGCGCCGAGACGCGCGCCTGGCTGGAGGCGAACTGCCCGGCCGAATGTCGCGGCCCGTTGGGCGACGACGAGATGATCTGGGGCGGGCGTGACGCCACGTTCAAGACGCCGGCGCACAAGCTGTGGCTGGAGCGGATGGGCGCGCGCGGCTGGACGGCGCCGGAATGGCCGGCGGAGTATGGCGGCGGCGGGCTGAGCCGCGAGCATGCCAAGGTGCTGGCGTCCGAACTGCGGCGCATCAAGGCGCAGCCGGCCTTGGCCAGCTTCGGTGTCTGGATGCTGGGCCCGGCGCTGCTGGCCTTCGGGACCGAGGAACAGAAGAAACGGTTCCTGCCCGAGATCGTGCGGGGAGAAATCCGCTGGTGTCAGGGCTATTCCGAACCCGGCGCGGGGTCGGACCTGGCCGCGATCCAAACGAAAGCTGAAGACAAAGGCGACCACTGGATCGTCAACGGCCAGAAGATCTGGACCTCCTATGCCGACAAGGCCGACTGGATCTTCTGCCTGGTGCGGACGGACCCCGATGCGCCCAAACATCTGGGGATCAGCTTCGTGCTGTTCGACATGAAGACGCCGGGCGTGACGACGCGGCCGATTACCTTGATCAGCGGCAAGTCGCCCTTCTGCGAGACCTTCTTCGATGATGTGCGGGTGGAGAAGGCGAACCTGGTCGGGACGCTGAACCGGGGCTGGGACGTGGCCAAATATCTGCTGGCGCACGAGCGGACCATGATCGGCGCCATGGGCGAGGTCGGGGGCGGGCGGCCCGTGGGGCAGGTGGCGCTGGACGCCATCGGCGCGGACGAGGCCGGGCGGCTGGACGAGCCCATGCTGCGCGCCCGGATCGCCGACCTGGAGATCGACGCCGCCGCCTTCCGCCTGGCGATGGAGCGGGTGGGCGATCAGGTAAAGGCCAAACAGGCGCATCCGGCGATCGCTTCCATGCTGAAATACTATGGGTCCGAGATGAACAAGCGGCGGCACGAGCTGCTGATGGCGGCGGGCGGGGCCGATGCGCTGGAATGGGAGGGCGAGCGGTCGCACGACGGCAAGACGGCTCGCGACTGGCTGCGGACCAAGGCCAACTCCATCGAGGGCGGCACCAGCGAGGTTCAGCTGAACATCATCGCCAAACACCTGCTGCAACTGCCGGGAGCGTGAGACGATGCCGCTGATCCTGACCGAAGAACAGACGATGTTGCAGGACGCCGCCGACGGCTTCCTGAACGAACGGGCGCCGATCGCCCACATGCGCAAGCTGCGGAACGAGCGCGACGCCGACGGGGTGTCGCGCGACCTGTGGCGGGCGTTCGGCGAGATGGGTTTCGCCGGCGTCATCATTCCAGAGGCCCTGGGCGGCATGGGTCTGGGCGCCGTGGAGGCCGGAGTGATCGCCGAGAGCCTGGGGCGCACCCTGACGCCGTCGCCGTATCTGGGGTCGTCGATCCTGTCGGCCAAGGTGCTGATCGAGGGCGGGTCGCAGACGCAGCAGGCCTGGTTGCCCAGGATCGCGGCGGGTGACGCCATTCTGGCGCTTGCAGTGGACGAGGGCGCCAAGCACGCGCCGTCGCGGATCACCACGCGGGCCGATCGGGCCGGCAACGGTTTCAAGCTGAACGGGGCCAAGGCCTTCGTGCTGGACGGCCATGTGGCGGACGCCCTGATCGTTGTGGCCGAAGCGGATGAGGGAACGACGCTGTTCCTGGTCGATCCGGCGACGGCGGGCGTCGTGGTCGAGCGCACGATGATGGTCGATGCGCACAACGCAGCGCGGGTCACGCTGACCGACGTGGCGGTCGATGCGGACGCGGTGATTGGTGCGGTCGGGGGCGGGGAGGCGCTGCTGGACGGGGCGCTGAACCTGGGACGGGCCTGTGCGGCCTCCAGCCTGACCGGCGCGGGGGATCAGGCGTTCAAGACGACGCTGGACTATCTGCGGACCCGCAAACAGTTCGGCAAGCTGATCGGCGAGTTCCAGGCGCTGCAGCACCGGGCCGCGCACCTGTTTTCCGAGCTGGAGCTGGCGCGAGCGGTGACGATCGGCGCCCAGCTGGCTATCGACGAGGGGCGCGAGGATGCGTCGCTGGCGGCCTCCATCGCCAAGGCCAAGGCGGGGCGTGTCGCCGAGCTGGCGGTGCAGGAGGCGGTTCAGATGCACGGCGGCGTCGGCATGACCGACGAGTTCGACGTGGGCCTGTTCATGAAGCGGGTGCGGGTGCTGAACGAACTGCTGGGCGACGCCGGTTTCCATGCCGAACGGGTGGCGCGGGCGCAGGGCTTCTAGTTAGGTTCTAACCCGCCTTCTCGCTCCACAAATCCAGATCCGGCTCGCGGCCGATCAGGGCCAGGCCGGCGGCGATGGATTCGAACTCTCCGCCGGTCTCGATCCGCTCTGCGCCGAAGCGGCTCTGGAAGATCGCGCGCACGGCCGGCACGAAGGAGGTGCCGCCGGTCAGGAAGACCCGGTCGATGGCGTCGGGGCCCAGGCCGCTGCGGCTCATGGCCTCGTCCACCGCGCCTTCGATGGCGGCCAGTTCCGGCGCAATCCAGCGTTCGAAGTCGGCGCGGGCGACCGGTTTTTCGATATGGACGCCGCCGGCCTGGAACAGGAAGGTGGCGGTTTCGTCGGCCGACAGGGCCATCTTCAGCGTGGACACGGCGCGGTAGAGGTCGTGGCCGTGGTTGTCGTCCAGCACCTCGATCAGGCGCTCGATCTTCTCCGGCTCCAGCGCCGTGCGGGCCAGGGAGCGGATGTCGCGCATGTCCCGTGACGCGCGCAGCAGGGCCAGCTGATCCCAGCGCGCAAAGGCGGAATAATAGCGCTGCGGGATCGGCAACTGTTTGCCGACCGAGCTGTAGAGACCGCCCTTGCCCAGTTCGGGCGAGACCAGCTGGTCGATGATCCGATAGTCGAAGGCGTCGCCCGCCACGCCCACGCCCGAGCGGGCCAGAGGCGTCGAACGCAGGCCGTCGTCCGTCCGCTCGAACCGGATGATGGAAAAGTCGCTGGTGCCGCCGCCGAAATCGGCGACCAGAACCGTGGCGTCCTGCTTCAGCGTGCGCGCGAAATAGAAGGCCGCGCCGACCGGCTCGTGCGCATAGCGGATGTCGGTGAAGCCCAGCCGCTCGAACGCCGTCTGATAACGTGACAGGGCCAGAGTCTCGTCAGGATTGCCGCCCGCAAAGGTCACGGGGCGGCCGACGATGACGGCGGGCGGGGTGTTCGCCAACTCGTCGCCCGCATGGTGGCGCAGGCGCAGGAGGAAGGCGGCCAGCAGGTCCTCGAACGCATAGCGACGGTTGTCGATACGGGTCTCGGTGAAGGCGGCGCTGGCGGCGAAGGTCTTGAACGACTGGATGAAGCGGGTCTCCAGCGGATCCTCGACATAGGCGGCGATGGCCCAGGGCCCGGCCTCGACCACGCGCTCGGGCGGCTGACCATCCACGCCCTGATGGATCTGGAAGCTGAGCGCCGAGCGGAATGTGGTGGTCTGGCCCTCGACCGCGTCGAAGGTCACCAGCCGGGCGAGGCCGTCCGCATCGGTCAGGGCCACGACCGTATTGGTCGTGCCGAAATCGATCCCGATCGTCATCGGTTTCGTCGCCGTCATGGCAGGGCTCCAGGCAGGGGAGCCGGGTTCCTAACGTCAGGCGAGGCAATAGCAAGCGTTAATGAGGGCACCCGCCTGTGTCAGACGATGGCGTTGCCGGGGGCGCCCAGAATGCGACGCTTCTGGGCTTCGTATTCGTCGCTGGAGATGGCGCCGCTGTCGCGCAGGGCTGCGAACTTCGTCAGATCGTCCACGGACGCGCTCTCTCGGCGTGGCGTCGCATTTAGCCGCAGCATAAGGTCCGCATTGTAGGCGCTGATGATGCCGCCCAGCAGGAAGACATCGATCAAAAGCCACAGGCCGAGCGCGCCCAAGAAAAAGAAGCCGATACCCAGCAGGATGGTTGTCCAGCCCAGGATCGCCAGAATCAGCTGGCCGACGGCAGAGCCTGTCCGACCCGCATAGAAGCGGTGCCCGCCGATACCGCCCGTGAAGAACCAGAGCAGATAGGCGACGCCTGCCGACTTCTTGTTCGACTCGAACGCCATCAGCGCCTGTGTGTCGGCGCTCAGGCCGTTCGATTGATGTGACATATCCACCCCCGTGAAGAAGAACGTCATTCAACCTGTGGGGCTTGTAGTCAAGACTTTTGGATTGTGTCGAGCGGTCGAGGCAGGTCTATGAACCTGGACCATCGTTGTGGCTTCGTTCTGCGAGGGGAAATCGAAATGGCAAGAGTGGCGACAGAGACGGATTATCTGCAGGTTGAAGGGGACTATGGCTATGTCGATGGAGTCGAAGTGACGTGCAAAAGATGCATGCACTCTGAACAGAGTGGTGGGACTCACGATGGCTCGCTGAAACGCTGCGCATTTCTGCTTCGAGAAAACTGCCCGCTCGGCGAGGACAACTTTTACGATGTGGCTGAATGAACGCGCGGATGCTTAGCGATTTCAAAGTGCCGCAATGACCAGAGGCGCACCTCGCCTGTAATAGCGGCCATCGGCAGTTCCGGCGTCTGTATCGGGCGACTGGCGGAAGCGGTGGGATTCGAACCCACGGACGGCTCTCACCGTCGCTGGTTTTCAAGACCAGTGCCTTAAACCACTCGGCCACACTTCCTCGCCGCCGCAGCGGAGGCGGACGCCATAGCAGGCGAACGGGTCATTAACCAAAGCGGAAATGTCTTCGGTCATCCTGTTTTCGTATTTTTTGCGAAGGCGTTTCGATGACGTTTGGACAGTGGGTGCGCGGCGCCCTGATCCTGGGGCTGTTCTCGCTGCTGGCGGCCTGTTCGACGGCGGGCGGCGTCGATGTCGGCGGATCGCGCGGCGCCGAGCGCCCGCCTGTGGTCAAGAATCCTGCGCCGATCGTGTCGGGAACGATGCGGCCGTATCAGGTGCGCGGGCGCTGGTACACGCCCAAGGAACAGCCGGATTACGAAGAGGTCGGGATGGCGTCCTGGTACGGCGACGCCTTCAACGGGCGGCCGACCTCGACCGGCGAGCGGTTCGACATGCATGCCCTGACGGCGGCGCACAAGACCCTGCCTCTGCCCGGTCTGGTCGAGGTGACGAACCTGGAGAACGGGCGGCGGCTGGTGGTGCGGATCAACGACCGGGGGCCGTTCGTGGACAGCCGGATCATCGACCTGTCGCGCGAGGCGGCGAGCGAACTGGGGATGCTGTCGCAGGGCGTGGGGCGGGTTCGGGTGCGCTATCTGGGCCGGGCGCCGCAGCAGGGCGGGGGCGCGCTGTTGAGGGCGTCGTCGCCCACGCCGCGCGTCTCGGCGATGGTGAGTGCGCCCGTGAGCAACCCTGTGCAGGCGGCCGTCGCGCCGGCTGCGCCTGTGATGACCGAGGTCTCGACCTATTGGGTGCAGGCGGGGAGTTTCTCGGATCAGGGCGAGGCCCGGCGAATCGCCGACAGCCTGAGCGGCTGGGTGCGGGCCGACCTGAACGGCGGACGGTTCAACGTCGTGGTGGGGCCGTGGGACAGCGCCAATGCGGCCGAAGCGGCGCGCCAGTCGGTCGTGGCGCGGGGTTACGCGGGCGCCCTGTTGATATCCGGCAACTGATCGCGCGCGCGGGCTTGCGCCGGGTGGCGCCTGCGCGCCATGAAGGCGCGTGACCCGTGGACAATTCATAAGCTTCGAAGGCGGCGAGGGCGCCGGCAAGTCGACCCAGGTCGGGCGGCTGGTCGCGCGGCTGCAACCCGTGCTTGGCGACCGCAATGTGGTGCGCACCCGCGAGCCGGGCGGATCCAGGGGGGCGGAGGTGATCCGCAACCTGGTGGTGGCCACGGACGCCGAGCCGTGGTCGGCCATGACCGAGACCCTGCTGATGTACGCCTCGCGCTCGGACCATCTGGAGCGGACCATCCGCCCGGCGCTGGCGGTCGGCGACTGGGTGGTGTGCGACCGGTTCGCCGACAGCAGTCGCGCCTATCAGGGCGCGGGCGGCGGCGTGGCCCAGAGCGTCATCGAACAGATCGACGCGGGCGTGGTCGGGGACGATCAACCGGACTTGACCCTGGTGTTCGACCTGCCGGTCGAGGTGGGGCTGGAGCGGGCCTTCGGGCGCGGCCTGTTCGAGACGCGGTTCGAATCGAAGGGCGTGGAGTTCCACCAGCGCCTGCGCGAGGGCTTCCTGCGCATCGTCGAGGCCAATCCGCAGCGGTGCGTGCTGATCGATGCTGTGGGATCGCTGGACGAGGTCGAGGCGCGGGTCTGGCAGGCGGTTCAGGATCGGCTGCTGTGAGCGAAGATCATCCCCGCGACCGGTTCGACCTGATCCCCGACGCGGCGGCGGAGACGGCGTTTCTGGACGCCTGGGAGCGGGGCCGTCTGCACCATGCCTGGCTTTTGTGCGGGGTCGAGGGGACGGGCAAGGCGACCTTCGCCTATCGCGCGGCGCGGCGGTTATTGGGGGCGGCGGCCGATCCGGCGCGCGGGCCGCTGGGCGCGCGGCGCGAGGATCCGGTCAGCCGGCTGATCTCGGCCCAGTCGCACCCTGATCTGCTGGTGCTGGAGCGGTTGGTCGAGGGGGGCAAGACCAAGAAGTCGATCTCGGTCGATCAGTCGCGCGAACTGCCGGAGTTCTTTTCCAAAAGCCCGTCGCAGGCCCAGTATCGGGTGGCGATCATCGACGCGGCCGATGACCTGAACATCAATGCCGCCAATGCCTTGCTGAAAGTTCTTGAAGAGCCGCCCGAGCGTGGTGTGCTGTTTCTGGTGACCCATGCGCCGGGGCGGCTGTTGGCCACGATCCGGTCCCGGTGCCGACGGCTGAGCTTTCCCATCTGGACGCCGGATCGGCTGGAGACCCTGGTGCGTAACCGCACGGGGGCCGAGCCGGAGGACGCCGAACATGCGGCGATCATGGCGGGAGGATCGCCGGGCGCGGCTCTGGCCCTGGCCTCGGGCGCGACCTTCGAGATGGATCAGCTGGCGCGGCGCTGGGTCGAGGGCGATGTGGACCGGGCCGAAGCCCTGGCCATCGCCGACAAGTTCCGGGGCGCGGAGGGGCAGGAGCGGTTCGAGACCCTGATGGACCGGCTGATTGCGGCGGTGCGGATGCGGGCGCTGCAGAGCGCGCCGGGCGCCGGAAATCGTTGGGCCGAGCTGTGGGAACGGCTGCAGCCGCTGCCGGAACGGACGATGGGGCTGAACCTGGACAAGGCCGATGTGCTGGCCGGGGCGCTGGCGGACCTGAAGCGGGTGCAGGCCCAGCAGGAACGGATGGGCTGATGCTGATCGACAGCCATGTGAACCTGCACGCGCCGCAGTTCGACGACGACCGTGATGCGGTCATCGCCCGGGCGCGCGAGGCCGGGGTCGGCCTGATGGTCGAGATCTCCGACAAGCTGACCACCTTCGAGGCCATTCATGGTCTGGCAATGGCGCACGACGACATCTGGTGCACGGTCGGGGTCCATCCGCATGAGGCCAAGGACGCGGCGGGCCTGACGGCGGCGACCCTGATCGAGCTGGCGCAACGGCCAAAGGTGGTCGGGATCGGCGAGTGTGGGCTGGACTTCCACTATGACTTCAGCCCGCGCGAGGTTCAGGCGGCGGTGTTCCGCCAGCATGTGGCGGCGGCGCGCGAGACGGGCCTGCCGCTGGTGATCCACACCCGCGAAGCGGACGAGGTGATGGCGACGATTCTGCGCGAGGAATACGACGCCGGGCCGTTCAAGATGTTGATGCACTGCTACACCAGCGGGGCGGAACTGGCTAAGATCGCTGCGGAAATGGGGGCATGGTTCTCGGTTTCGGGCATCGCCACCTTCAAGGCGGCCGAAGATGTTCGGGCGATGATCCGCGACATGCCGGCGGACCGGATCATCGTCGAGACCGACTGCCCCTATCTGGCGCCCATCCCGCACCGGGGGCGGCGCAATGAGCCGGCCTACGTCCGCCACGTGCTGGACAAGCTGGCCGAGATCCGGGGATGGAGCGCGGAAGAGGCTGATCAGCGCACGACCGAGGCCTTCTTCGGCCTCTTTGACCGGATACCCAGACCCGCATGAGCTTCGAGGTCGTCATCCTGGGCAGCGGATCGTCGGGCGGGGTGCCGCGGGGCGACGGGGACTGGGGCGTCTGCGACCCCGCCGAGCCGAGGAACCGGCGGACACGCTGTTCGATGCTGGCGAGGAAGACCGGGTCGGAGGGGGTGACCAACGTCCTGATCGACACCTCGCCGGACCTGCGTGAACAGATGCTGGCCAGCGGCACGAAGCATGTGGATGCCGTCCTCTATACCCACGATCACGCCGATCAGACCCATGGGATCGACGATCTGAGGACATTCGCCGCGCGGGCGCGGAAGCGAATTTCGGCGTGGATGGATGAGGCGACGCATGGCTCGCTGACGCATCGGTTCGACTATATCTTCGAGAGCAAGTTCGGCTATCCGCCGTTGCTGGACGGGCGGATCATTCCGGCCCACGGGACGGCCTGGTTGGTCGAGGGAGCGGGCGGTGCGATCCCGGTCACGACCTTCGATCAGGCGCATGGGCCGATCCGGTCGGTCGGGTATCGGCTGGGCGACATGGCCTATTCCAGCGACGTATCCGATCTGGACGAGGCGGCGCTGGCGGCTGTGGCCGGGTGCAAGATCTGGATCGTGGACGCCCTGCGTTACGCGCCGCACCCGACCCATGCGCATCTGGACCGGGCGCTGGAGTGGATCGCCGCCGCAGATGTGGAACGGGCGGTGCTGACGAACCTGCATATCGACATGGATTACAACGAACTGTCGGCGATTGTTCCCGCCAACGTCGAGGTCGGGTTCGACGGCTGGAGCCGCATGATCGGCTGAGGCTGGCAGGTTTGGCGGGGCGGACAGCGCAGCCTATGCGCCACCTCTTGTCTACGCCGCCACCTTCGCGACCATCGACCGAGCGACGGCTTCGGCCACCTTGATGCCGTCAACGGCGGCCGACAGGATGCCGCCAGCATAGCCGGCGCCTTCGCCGGCAGGGAACAGGCCGCGTACGTTCAGGCTCTGAAAGTCGGCGCCGCGGGTCATTCGGATCGGGGATGAACTCCGGGTTTCGACGCCCGTCAGAACCGCCTGGGCGTCGTCGTAACGGGCGATCTTGCGGCCGAAGACGGGCAGGGCCTCGCGCATTGCGGCGATCACATAGTCGGGCATCAGCGGCGCGAGGTCGGTTGGGCGCACGCCCGGTTTGTAGCTGGGAACAACCTCCCCCAGCGCGGTCGAGGCGCGGTCCGCCAGGAAGTCGCCGACCAGCTGGCCCGGCGCGAAATAGTCCCCGCCGCCGGCCGCGTAGGCGCGGGTCTCCAGCTCACGTTGCAGTTCGATGCCCGCCAGCGGGTGGTCGCTCCCGTAGTCTTCGGGCGAGATGCCGACCACGAAGCCGGAGTTGGCGTTCCGCTCGTTGCGCGAATATTGGCTCATGCCATTGGTCACGACGCGGCCGGGTTCGCTGGTGGCCGCGACCACGGTGCCGCCCGGGCACATGCAGAAGCTGTAGACGGTGCGACCGTTGCTGCAATGGTGCGAAAGCGTGTAGGCCGCCGCGCCCAGATCGGGGTGGCCGGCGCAAGGACCGAACATCGCCCGATCGATCCACGACTGCGGATGCTCGATGCGGAAGCCGATCGAGAACGGCTTGGCCTCGATATGGACGCCGCGCTCGTAGAGAGTCCGGAAGGTGTCGCGCGACGAATGGCCGATGGCGAAGACCACGTGATCGGCCTCCAGAGTCTCGCCGGTGTGCAGGCGCACGCCCCGGATGGCGCCCTTGTCGAGATCGATGTCAGTGACCCGGTGCTCGAACCGGTACTCGCCGCCCAGGGCCTCGATCTTCTCGCGGATGGCCTCGACCATGGTCACCAGGCGGAAGGTGCCAATGTGCGGGTGGGCGTCGGTAAGGATTTCCTCCGGCGCGCCGGCCGCGACGAACTCGGTCAGCACCTTGCGGGCCAGGAAGCGCGGATCCTTGATCTGGCTGTACAGCTTGCCGTCGGAGAAGGTGCCCGCACCGCCCTCGCCATACTGGACGTTGGACTCCGGGTGCAGCTTTCCCTTGCGCCACAGCTCCCAGGTGTCCTTGGTTCTCTCACGGACCACCTTGCCGCGGTCGAGGATGATCGGCTTGAAGCCCATCTCGGCCAGGATCAGCCCGGCGAACAAGCCGCACGGCCCGGCCCCGATTACGACCGGCCGAAGGCGCCCGGTCTTGGGCGCAACAGCGACCGGGCGATAGGCGACGTCTGGCGTCGGCGCCACGTGCACGTCGTCCGCAAGGCGGGCCAGCACCGCCGATTCATCCCTCACCTCGACGTCGAGGATGTAGACTTTCAGAATCGCAGATTTCCTGCGGGCATCGTGCGCCCGCTTCCATATCGACCAGGACACAAGATCTTGCGGCGGCACGCCCAAGCGGGCGGCGATCGCGGCGGGCAAGGCCTCCGGCGGGTGGTCGAGGGGCAGCTTAAGTTCTGACAGGCGCAACATCCGGGCCGTTCTAGCCGCTCGTGTGTTTTGATCCTAGGCACAAGGCTCAGGATGACGGCGCGGGCGTGGGAGTGGGCGAGGCCGCCCGCTCAGTCCGACCCCGACTTGTGCCCCTTCCAGTCGAACAGCTCCTCCAGCACCTGCAACGCCTGGCCGCGTTCGGAGGTCAGGTCGGGGTCGCGGTTCATGATCAGGCGGGCGTCGTCGGCGGCGACCAGCATCAAGGATCTGTGGCGGATCGGGTCGGCGAAACGATAGGCGGGGAAGCCGCTCTGTTTCAGGCCCAGGGGGTCGCCGCCGCCCCGCAGGCGGAAGTCTTCCTCGGCGATCTCGAAACCGTCCTCGGTGCGGCGCAGGGTTTCCAGCCGTTCTTTCGCGGTTTCACCGAGGGCGCCGTCCTGGCCGCCGTAAAGCAGGATGCAGGAACTGGCCTTCGAGCCCCGGCCGACGCGGCCGCGTAGCTGGTGCAACTGGGCGAGGCCGAAGCGGTCGGCGTGTTCGATGACCATGATCGAGGCGTTGGGCACATCGACACCGACCTCCACCACCGTGGTGGCGACCAGCAGGGGAATGCGGCCGTCGGCGAAGTCGGCCATGACGGTTTCGCGCTCGGCGCCGGGCATCTGGCCGTGGGCCAGGCCGATCTCGACGCCCAGCAGGCGGCGCAGATCATCGGCGCGGTCGACGGCGGCGGCCAGGTCGACGGCTTCGGACTCCTCCACCAGCGGGCAGATCCAGTAGGCCTGGGCGCCGGCGTCGATGGCGGTCTTGAGCCGGGCGGCGACCTCTCCGATGCGGACCAGGGGAACCACTGCGGTCGTGACGGGGGTGCGGCCGGGCGGTTTTTCCAAAAGGCGGCTGACCTCCAGTTCGCCGTACTGGGTCAGCTCCAGCGTGCGGGGGATGGGGGTGGCCGACATGGTCAGCAGGTGGACGGCGCCGATGCGAGGGTCGCCCTTGGCCTGAAGCCGCTGGCGTTCGTTGACGCCGAACCGGTGCTGTTCGTCGATGACGGCGAGGGCCAGGCGGTCGAAGCGGACGGCGTCCTGGAACAGGGCGTGGGTGCCGATGGCGACCTGGGCTTGGCCTGAAGCCAGCGCGGCCAGTTTCTCGCGGCGCTGGCCGTTGGTGTCGCGGCCGGTCAGCAGGACGGCGGTGACGCCGGCCGCCTCCAGCAGGGGGCCGAGCTTTTCGAAATGCTGACGGGCCAGGATCTCGGTCGGGGCCATCAGGGCGGACTGAAAACCGCTGGAGGCCGCGTCGGCCAGGGCCAGGGCGGCGACGGCGGTCTTGCCCGAGCCCACGTCGCCTTGCAGCAATCGGCCCATCTGCTGGCCCGAAGCCAGGTCGCGACGGATTTCGGCGACGGCCTGGTCCTGGGCGTTGGTCAGGGTGAAGGGCAGGGTCTGGAGCAGGTGTTCGGAGGCTGCTCCAGCTGTGATGACGGGCGCGGGCTTGATCTCACGGGCGCGGCGACGGCGTGCCAGGGCCAGTTGGTGAGCCAGGAACTCGTCATAGGCCAGGCGCTGGCGGGCGGGGGCGTCGGGCGACAGGTCGACCTCGCCCGCGGGGGCGTGCAGGGCGTCCAGCGCGGCGCGCCAGGACAGCCAGTCCTGCTTCTTCAGCCAGGCGGCGTCCTGCCATTCCGGCAGGTCGGCGGCGGCGGGCAGGGCGGCCGAGACCAGTTTGCGCAGCTGGCGTGACGTCAAGCCCTGCGTCGCCGGATAGACGGGTTCGGAGGCGGGGATGTCGGCCGCCTTGTCCAGTGTGACGATGTCGGGGTGGACGATCTGGACCTCGCCGTTGAAGCGTTCGACCTTGCCCGAGACCAGCCGCGTCTCGCCGCGCGGCAGCAGACGGTCGATATGCTGGGGCGAGCCGCCGAACCAGACCAGATGGACGAAGCCTGTCGGGTCGCTGGCCCGGACCTTGAGCGGGGCGCCGGGGCGGCTGGGCGGGAACAGCCGGTCGATGGTCACCGTGAAGATCCCGACCTCGCCGTCGACGGCGGTGGCGGCCTCCGTGGCGCGGCGCACGATGACGCCGGAGGGGCTGAGGAAGACAAGGTCGCGCACCAGCGGACCCGCGACCTTCTGCACCAGAGGCAGGACACGGGGCCCCACGCCTTTCAGGGTGGAGACCTCGGCGAACAGGGGAAAGAGAATCTGCGGACGCATCGCCGGGAACATAGCGTGACCATGACGGCTGGCGAAGTGGCCTCAGGAACGCTATTTGCGCTTCTTCCATTCGAGGACGCTAACGCTCGCCACGCGGTGGCTCGCTGCTTGAGCGTCCTTCAACTTTGCCGGGCAAGGATTCTTGTGGCCGAAATCGACGCGCGTCCCCAAAACGAAAGTGGCGGCGAAATGACCCATGAACGCAAGCAGCGGCTGGGCCGCATCCAGTTCCGCGCCTGGCGGCGGGGCTTCCGCGAGGCCGATATGGTGCTGGGCCCGTTCTCGGATCAGGTGGCGCCGACGCTGACGGATGCGGAGCTGGACCAGTTCGAACTGCTGATTGATGAGGAGGATCAGTGGCTCTACGGCTGGATCATCGAACGTGATCCGACGCCGCCCGAGTTCGAGACCCCGGTGATGGCCAAGGTTCGCGCCTTCATGCGCGCCCATGTGGCGGCCGAAGTCGGCAAGGGCATCGGCTGATGGACGCGAAAGTAGTACATCGGACCGACGCCGATCTGGGCGGGGCGCCCGAGGGGTTGGACGCCCTGGTCGTCGCCGAACGCATCAAGGCCGGCGGCGGGGTCGGCGTTTTCGTGGCGCGAGATTATCAGCGGTCGGGCGGCTTCGTTCAGGCGTTCCGCTTCTTCTCGCAAGATATTGAAGTGCTGGAATATCCGGCCTGGGATTGTCTGCCCTATGACCGGCTGAGCCCCACGGCGGGGATCGCGGCGCAGCGGATGGCGACGCTGACAAGGCTTGCGCTGCGCAAGCCCGACGATGCGCCGGTTTTGGTGGTGACGACGGTGTCCGCGGCCATGCAGCGCACACCGCCGAAGTCGGTGACGACACAGGCGGGGTTCGAGACCAAGGTCGGGCGCGACCTCGATATCCAGGCGCTGGAGCGGTATTTCGCCGCCAACGGCTATGTCCGGGCCTCGACCGTGTCGGAGCGGGGCGAGTTCGCGGTGCGCGGCGGGGTGGTCGATGTCTATCCGCCGGGCTTCGAGGAACCGGTGCGACTGGACATGTTCGGCTCCGAACTGGAATCGATCCGCACCTTCGATCCCGAGACCCAGCGCTCGACCGGCCAGATGACGGCGGTGTCGCTGGCGCCCGTTTCCGAAGCCCTGCTGGATGCGGCGGCGATCTCGCGCTTCCGCACCGGCTATCTGAACCTGTTCGGGGCGCCGGGCGACGATCCGCTGTATGCGACCATCAGCGAGGGCGCGCGGCGTCAGGGCATGGAGCAGTGGCTGCCGCTGTTCTACGAGAGCCTGGATTCGCTGTTCGACTATCTGCCGGACCAGGCGCAGATCTTCCTCGACAATCAGGCCGAGAGCGCGCGGGCCGAGCGGTGGGATCTGATCGCAGACGCCTATGACGGACGTGTGGAAGCCGCCAAAACCAAGGGCGCCGCCAGTTCAAATCGCGCCTCGGCGCCCCGGTCGCTCTATCTGGACGCCGGCGACTGGAACCAGGCGCTGGCGGGCCGCGCCGTGCGGCGGTTCACGCCGTTTTCCAGCGGAGGCGAGGATGCGGGCGGCCGGCTGGGCCGGACCTTTGCCGCCGAGCGGGCGCAGGACAGCGTCAATCTGTTCGAGGCGGTGGCGGCCTATGCCCAGACGCTGAAGACCGACGGTAAGCGGGTGCTGTTCGCCTCGTGGACCGAGGGCTCGTCGGAACGATTGGCGACCATGCTGGCGGATCACGGCCTGGATCACATCGTCGCCGTGCGCGACTGGGCCGATGTTCAGGCGGCGCCGAAGGACATCTATCTGCGCGGCGTCTTGCCGGTCGAGCATGGTTTTGCGACGGACGAGGTCGCGGTCATCTCCGAGACCGACATTTTGGGCGACCGTCTTGCGCGGCCGCGCAAGAAGCGGCGGGCGTCGAACTTCCTGGCCGAGGCCTCGGCCCTGACGACCGGGGATCTGGTGGTTCACCTGGATCACGGCATCGGGCGCTACGAAGGTCTGAAGACGCTGGAGATACAGCAGGCGCCGCACGACTGCCTGGAGCTGTTGTATGCCGGTGAGAGCAAACTCTATCTGCCGGTTGAAAATATTGACCTTCTGACCCGATACGGCTCGGATTCAGAAGGCGCGCAGCTGGACCGTCTGGGAGGCGCCGGCTGGCAGGCGCGCAAGTCAAAGGCCAAGGAGCGCCTGCGCGCCATGGCCGAGGGCCTGATCGCCCTGGCCGCCAAACGGGCGCTGCGCGAGACGGACGCTATCGTGCCACCGTCTGGCCTGTTCGCCGAATTCTGCGCTCGCTTCCCCTACGAGGAGACGGACGATCAGCTGAACGCCATCGGGGACGTGCTGGAGGACCTGGGCAAGGGCACGCCGATGGATCGCCTGATCTGCGGCGACGTCGGGTTCGGCAAAACCGAGGTGGCGCTGCGGGCCGCATTCGTGGTGGCCATGACGGGGCAACAGGTGGCCATCGTGGCGCCGACGACTCTGCTGGCGCGCCAGCACTACAAGACCTTCACCGAACGCTTTGCCGGATGGCCGGTGAAGGTGCGGCAACTTTCGCGGATGGTGGGGGCCAAGGAGGCGGCGGAGACGCGGGCGGGCCTGAAGGACGGCTCGGTCGAGATCGTCGTCGGCACCCATGCGGTGCTGTCCGAACAGGTCGGCTTCCGCGACCTGGGTCTGGTCATCGTCGACGAGGAGCAGCACTTTGGCGTCAAGCACAAGGAGAAGCTCAAGTCGCTGCGCGCCGACGTGCATCTGCTGACCCTGACCGCCACGCCGATCCCGCGCACCCTGCAGATGGCGCTGTCGGGCATTCGCGAGATGTCGATCATCGCCACCCCGCCGGTCGATCGCCTGGCGGTGCGGACCTATGTGACGCCGTGGGATCCGGTGCTGGTGCGCGAGGCCTTGTTGCGCGAGAAATATCGCGGGGGTCAGGCCTATTATGTCGCGCCGCGCCTGAAGGACCTGCCGGCCATCGAGAAGTTCCTGCGCGAGCAGGTTCCCGAGATTAAGTTCGTGGTCGGCCACGGCCAGATGGCGCCGACCCAGTTGGAGGAGGTGATGAGCGCCTTCTACGACGGGGAATACGATGTGCTGGTCTCGACCACCATCGTCGAGAGCGGGCTGGACATCCCGACCGCCAACACCTTGGTCGTGCACCGCGCCGACATGTTCGGCCTGGCGCAGCTGTATCAGATCCGGGGTCGGGTCGGCCGGTCCAAGGCGCGGGCCTTCGCCTATCTGACGACCGATGCGGTCAAGCCGATGACCCTTTCGGCCGAGCGGCGGCTGCAAGTGTTGCAGTCGCTGGACAATCTGGGCGCCGGCTTCCAACTGGCCAGCCACGACCTGGACCAGCGTGGCGGAGGCAATCTGCTGGGCGACGAACAGTCGGGCCATATCCGTGAGGTGGGCGTCGAACTGTACCAGCAGATGCTGGAGGATGCGGTCGCCGAGCTGCGCGAGAAGGGCGAGGGGCTGACCGTGGATCGCGGCTGGTCGCCGTCGATCAATGTCGGCGCTTCCGTGCTGATTCCAGAGGAATACGTGCCGGACCTGAACGTCCGTCTCAGCCTGTATCGCCGCCTGTCCGACGCCGAACAGGCCGAGGACCGCGAAGCCCTGGCCGCCGAACTGATCGACCGGTTCGGGCCACTGCCGGACGAGGCGCAGCAACTTCTTAAGATCGTCGGCATCAAATCCAACTGCCGCCGCGCCTGTATCGAGAAGATCGACATCGGGCCGCGTGGCGCGGTGCTGACGCTGCGCGACAACAGCTTCCCCAACCCGATGGGTCTGGTGGGGCTGATCCAGAAGAACCAGGCGTTCTGGAAGATCCGGCCGGATCAGAAGATCGTCGTGACGGGCGACTGGCCCACGGCGGAAGAGCGGCTGAAGGTGGCGGAACGGATCACGGCCGACCTGGCGCGGGTGGCGGGGGCTTAAGCCCTCAGCGCGTCTTTTCGAACAGGTCGGCGGAGGCGCGTTCCAGCAGGGCGGCGGCGCTTTCGTTCGGCTGCATCTCGGCGGCGCCGACGTCGAATTCGGCGACGAAGGGCGAGCGGTCGGGGCCGGCGTCGAAGGCGGTGCAGCCGATGACGGCGGCGATCCGTTCGGCGGCCAGGCGCGCCGGTTCGGCGTGGGTCGCGGGCAGGGCCAGGGCAAAGACTTCCTTGGCCAGGCGGGCGGGCGTGTCCTCGACGCGGACCAGACGCGAGACCATGGCCCCGATCTGAGGCATGGCGCGGTCCAGCCAGCCGCCCTGGCGCGCCCAGGTGACGGATTCGGTTTCGCGAACGCGCAGCACGCAGACGGACAGTGGGCGTTTGCGGGCGCGCGACGCCTCGGCGACGCGGCCCAGATGGCTGGCGAACAGTTCGGGGGTGAACAGGCCCGTCGCGGGGTCCATCAGCTCCAGGCTGCGCACCGAATCCAGCGTCTTGCGGATGCCCAGGTGGGTGCGGTGGGCGCCGGCCAAGGCCAGGATGCGTTCGGCCGTCTCACCTTCGGGCGTATCGGCCGAAGCGACGTCGGCGAAGCCGCGGTTGAACAGCTCCGACAGGCTGATCTCGTTCTTGCCGCGCAGATAGAGCATCAGCGGGATGTGATAGAGGCGCGTGTTGCGCTTCATGCCCGCCGCGATGGAAAGGGCCGGCGCATGATCCTCGGCGCCCCACAGCACGGCAGCGTCGAACGGGCTTTCGTGCAGATAGTCGAAGGCGGTGTAGGGTGTGGGAGCTGCGACGACCTCGACGCCGGCAGCGGTCAGGGCGTTGGACAGGGCCAGGAAGCGGCGATCCGCTATCCCGGCGGCCAGCACTCGCAGCGGGCCGTCGTCGTCGGAACGGGCGTCCAGCTTCACGTCGCGCGTCGCGAAGGTGGTCACCCGCAGATGGAACTCTTCCTCGGCGATGGCGGCGCGACCCAGTTGCTCCAGCCGCAGGGCGGCCTGGGCCGGATGGGGCGGGGTGGACATGGTCAGGTCCGCGCCCTTGATCGAATCGGGGCGGGCGCCGATGACCATGATTGGAAGGCGGCGCGGCTCGGCGGCGGCGCGCAGGCGCATCGCGACGTCCAGGCCGAACGTATCGATATCGATGACGGCGGCTTCCAGCGGGAAATCCTGAAGCGTCAGTTCGGCCGAGACCACGTCGCGCGCCGTCACCGTGCGCCAGCCCAACGCATCCAGACCCGCAGCGAGCGGCCCGATCCGGCCATCGTCAGCCGCCAGGATCAATACACGCGCGTCGAAAGCCAAAACCCGTCGTCTCCGTAAGTCGCCGCGCCCATAGCCGGTCGGAGGCGTGCGGACCATAGCGACGAGGGCGTTAAGGATGCAATGTCATGGCGAATGGAACGAGGGCATCCACGAGAAAGTCCGTCCTCACGCGGATGAGACTTTCACGGCCAACGGAATCCGCTAGGTTCCGCCGCTTGTTGCAACGGTTGTGGGGACCGGCTTGAGTGAACAGCTGACACGATCGGTCCTGAAGGCGCCTGGATTCTGGGGCGGACTGGCCGTGCGGGCCTTTACCCGCAGCTGGGGCCGCGACGTCATGCTCTATACGGGCGGGGTGTCGTTCTTCGCCCTGCTGGCGGTGTTTCCGGCCATCGCCATCCTGATCGGCTTCTATAAGCTGGGTCTGTCGATCAGCGAGGTCAGCGCACAGGCGGCGGCCCTGTCGGACCTGCTGCCCAAGGCCGCGCAGAACATCTTCCAGGGTGAGATCACGCGGCTGAGCAATGCCTCGGCGCGGACGGTGTCGGCACAGAGCGCTTTTGCGTTGTTCGTCGGCGCCTATGCGGCGCATAGAGGATTCAAGGCCTTGTTAGCAGGACTGAACCTGATCCATGACGAGACCGAGCCGCATGGCTTCTTCAAGTTCAACCTGTTGGCCTTCTTCGTCGCCATCTTCGCCTTTGCGCTGTTCACCGTAGTGTCCGGCGCGGTCGTGACGGTGCGGATCCTGGCCCATGCGTCGGCGGCGGCGGGATCGCCGATGCGCAGCGGGATGGCGCCGCTGGACGCCTTTCTGCCCGCCATCGGCCTCGTGATCGGGCTGACGCTGCTGTATCGCTACGCCATGAGCCACCGGACCCCGGTAGCCTGGCTGCCGGCGACGGCGGGCGGGCTGGTGGCGACGCTGATGTCGGTCGTGTCATCGTGGCTGTGCGCCATCTATGTCGAGCAGATCGCGCCACTGGGGGCCACCTATGGGTCGGTCGGCGCCGTGGTGGTGCTGTTGATCTGGCTGTCTTGGAACGTCAACGCCATCTTTTACGGTGGGGCCTTCGCGACTGAGATGGAGCTGGCGGCCAAGAAGCAGGCTGAAGCTCAGGCGGAGCCAGCCAGCGTGGTCAATCTGTCGGAACGTCGGGCGGCGAGCCGCCGGTCTCGACCATAAGGCGCAGCAGACCGTCCGTTTCTTCGACTGCGATCACCCGTCCGTTCTTCTGAGACATCAGGAAGGGTACATCGATCCGTGCCATCGGGTCGGTGGCGAGCAGGATAAAGCGCGAGCCGGGGGCGGCGCCGGTCATCGCCTTCATCAACCTGAGACTGGGTACAGGGCAGCGGTGGCCCTTTGCGTCGACGACTACGGGATCGCTCACGCCAACCTGTCCGCCAGCATGTCCAGGGCGACGCGGACGCTGGCCAGGCGGACGGCGTCGCGGCCGATGTCGCCGAATCGTTCTTCGCGATGGATCAGGCCGGTGGGACCGCAGGCCGCGAAATGCACCAGGCCGACCGGTTTCTCGTCCGATCCACCGCCAGGACCGGCGACGCCTGTGACCGACACGGAGACGGCGGCGCGTGACCGGGCGACGGCGCCCAGGGCCATGGCCCGGGCGGTGGCTTCCGACACGGCGCCGTGGGCGGCCAGGGTCGCCTCCGGTACGTCCAGCATCTGCATCTTGGCGTCGTTGCTGTAGGTGACGAAGCCCCGGTCCAGCGCCGACGACGAACCGGGAACGGCTGTCAGCGCCGCCGCGACCAGGCCGCCGGTGCAGCTTTCGGCCGTGGCCAGCATCAGGCCGCGTTCGGTCGCGGTTGCGACGATCTGTTGCGCCTGGCGCTGGATGTCTTGGTCAAACATGGTCTTTTCATAGGCTGCGAGTCCGGCTCTAACCAGAGCCATGACCGAGGCTGTCGATCCGCTGCGCCCCTCCGCCAAGACATGGGATCGCACCCAGCCGATCCTGTTCGCCGTCGCCATCTTCACCTCGGCCTGTCTGGTCTTCGTCGTTCAGCCGATGGTGACGAAGCTGGTGCTGCCGACGCTGGGCGGGTCGCCGTCGGTGTGGAACGCCTCGATGGTCTTCTTCCAGACCGCGCTTCTGGCCGGATACGCCTATGCTCACCTGCTGCAGCGCATCCCGACGATGCGGGTGCAGGTGGGGGTGCATCTGGGCCTGTTGATCCTGGCGGCCCTGTTCCTGCCGTTGCAGATCAGCGGCCTGTTGGGCGATCCCGACCCGGCGCGGCCGGCGCTGTGGCTGCTGGCGACATTGGCTCTGTCAGTCGGGGCGCCGTTTGCGGTGCTGTCGGCGACTGCGCCGCTGTTGCAGGCCTGGTATGCGCGGGTTCGGGCGGGTCATGCCGACGGAAAGAATCCGTATGTCCTCTATGCCGCGTCCAACCTGGGCAGTTTCCTGGCGCTGCTGGCTTATCCGGTGCTGATCGAGCCGCTGGCCAGTCTGTCGGACCAGCGGATCGGCTGGAGCATAGGCTACGGGCTGTTCGTGCTGATGGTCTTGGGGCTGGGCATTCAGGTCTGGCGGCGGCGTGAGGTCGGGACCGCCGATCCGGCGCCGCTGACCATCAGCGCGCCTATCGCATGGCGCGAAAAGGGAATGCTGGTGCTGCTGGCCGCCGCGCCGTCCAGCCTGATGCTGGGCGTGACGGCGCATCTGACCACGGACGTGGCCTCGGCGCCCTTTCTGTGGGTCATACCGCTTGCACTGTATCTGCTGACCTTCGTGATCGCCTTCCAGACGCGACCGGCCATTCCGCCGGTCCTCGGGCTGGCGCTGCACGCGGCGGCGGCGGCGGCGTGTGCGGCCCTGATCGCGTTCCGCACCGGCGAGTGGCTGCTGGTCTTCACGGTCAATTTGGCGGCCTTCTTCTTCACGGCCCTGATGTGTCACCAGCGGTTGGCGGCGCGGCGGCCGGCGCCCGACCGGCTGACGGAATTCTATCTGCTGCTGTCGCTGGGCGGGGTGGTCGGCGGGGTCTTCAACGGCCTGATCGCGCCGGCGGTGTTCGACATGGTGTGGGAGTATCCGCTGGTGCTGGTCGCGGCGGGCCTGCTGCGGCCGTGGAGCCGGCGCGAGATCCGGCCGTGGGAGATCATCTGCTGCGTTGCTGGCGTGGTCATCGCCTTCCTGGGGCCGCTGTCGATGGAGGCGGTACGCTATGCGCCCGACGTGCGCGCGGCGATCCCCAACGTGCAGCTGATACGGATCGCGCAGGGCGTTCTCGGGATCGCGACTTTATTCGCCTTTCTGGTGCGGGACCGGGCGGTGCTGTTCACCGTGGTTCTGGCCTCGATCGTCTGGTCTGGATATCACCTCGCGCGCGGCTATGACTGGGCGCTGTCGGAGCGCAGCTTCTTTGGCGTAATGCGGGTGGCCAAGATCGACGATCCGCTGATGGGCGGGCCAGTCCATGTGCTGATGCACGGCACGACCCTGCATGGGGCGCAGGCGCGGGCGCCGTCGAAGATGTGTCAGCCCACCCTCTATTACGCAACCTCCACGCCGCTGGGGCAGGCGATGCTGCAGATGCAGGCGCGCCGTCTGGACGGGGCGCGGGTCGGGGTGGTGGGCCAGGGGTCCGGGGCCATGGCGGCCTATAAGCGGGCGCAGGATCAACTGACCTTCTTCGAGATCGATCCGATGGTGGACCGGCTGTCGCGCGATCCCAAATGGTTCAGCTTCATCAACGGGTGCGCGGATGGGCCGGTGCGGACGGTGATGGGGGATGCGCGTCTGACCATGGATCGCGAGCCGGCGGGATCCTACGACCTGCTGGTCATCGACGCCTTCTCGTCCGACGCCGTGCCGACGCACCTGCTGACGGTGGAAGCCATCCGGGGTTATCTGCGGCTATTGGCGCCGGATGGGGTGGTGGTGCTGCACCTGTCGAACCGGAACCTGGAGATCACGCTGCCGGCCGAGGCGGCGGCCCAGGCGCTGAAGGTCCCGCATCTGCATCAGGTCTATATCGAGCAATCAGGCCTGGGACAGATGGCCGAGGCCTCGACCGAGGCCTTGCTGATCGGCAAGAGCCAGGCCTCGCTGGAAGGCTTCAGCGAGGATGGGCGGTGGAGCAAGCTGTCGCCGACTACCGTTCGTCCGTGGACGGATGATTACGTCAATCTGTTCGGATCTCTGGTCCGACAAATGGAGATGGCGGCGCGTTAGGTCGCCGGCAGTTCGACGGTAGCGACCGCCTGAGCGGCCAGGCCCTCGCCGCGCCCGGTGAAGCCCAGGCCTTCGGTCGTGGTGGCCTTGACGCTGACGGCGTCGAGCGGAAGGCCCAGCAGTACGGCGATGCGGTCGCGCATGGCCTGACGATGCGGCTTCACCTTGGGACGTTCGCAAATCAGGGTGACATCGACGTTGACGATGCGCCCGCCACGCTCTGCAACCAGTTCGGCGGCGTGGATCAGGAACTGATCCGACGAGGCGCCCCTCCATTTCGGATCGGTGGGGGGGAAGTGATCGCCGATGTCGCCCGCCGCGATGGCGCCCAGGATAGCGTCGGTCAGGGCGTGAAGGCCCGCGTCGGCGTCGGAATGGCCGATCAGAGTCTGATCGTGCGGCACCTCGATGCCACACAGCCAGACCGAACCGCCCGGTCCCCAGCGATGGACATCGTAGCCGGAGCCGATGCGGATTTGACGGGGCAGTAGGGCCTCGGCCATGGCGAAATCCTCGGGATAGGTCAGTTTCATCAGGCGCGGATCGCCTTGCACCAGAGCGACACGGCCGCCGTTGCGCTGGACGACCACGGCTTCGTCGGCCGGGGCGTCGGCATCGGTCCAGGCGGCGTAAGCCGCCTCGATCACGCGACGGCGGAAGGCCTGGGGCGTCTGGGCGCGCCACAGGGCGTCGCGTTCGACCACATCCGTCATCACCTCGGCCTCGCCGCGTCGCAGGCTGTCGGCGACGGGCAGGACGGGCAGGGCGCCGTCGGCGGTTTCGAGGGCGGACAGCAGGCGGTCGATGACGGCGCGGTCCAGCAGGGGGCGGGCGGCGTCGTGAATCAACACTGGCTGATCCGGCGCGCAGGTCAGGGCCGCCAGACCGGCGCGAACCGAATCGGCGCGGACGTCTCCGCCTGCAACGGCGCGCCAGCGTGGCAGGTCGGACAGCAGGTCCGCCACGCGATCCAAGGCGTCGGGGGCGACGACGACGATCAGTTTGTCGGCGCCGGCGTTCAGCAGGGCCTCGGCTGACCAGCGCAGGACGGGCTTGCCGCCCAGGGTCCGCCACTGTTTGTCGCCGCCGGCGCGCGAACCGGAACCGGCCGCGACGATGATGCCCGAGAATGTCATGGCGGCCTTACTAGAATGCGCCGCGACGGGACGAAACCATCAATCGGCCGCGGTCATGCTTGACGAAGGGGGCTGGGATGCTGCGAAAGACGCCTATGGCCAAGACCTTACAGATCGGCGACGTGACGGTGCACGGCCAGGTGCTGATGGCGCCGATGACCGGGATCACGGACCTGCCATTCCGCGTGCTCGCCTCGCGGCTGGGCGCCGCCTATGTCGCGACCGAGATGGTGGCGGCCAAGGAACTGGCGCGGGCGCGGCCCGACGTGGTGCGGCGCGCGGCGGTGGGGGCGGGGCTGCCGTTGACGGTGATCCAGCTGGTCGGGCGCGATCCCGAACAGATGGGTGAGGGCGCCCGCATGGCCGAGAAGGCCGGGGCGGACATCGTCGATCTGAACTTCGGCTGTCCGGCCAAGGAGGTCACGGGCTCGGCCGCCGGGTCGGCCCTGATGCGCACGCCCGATCTGGCCTGCCGGATCATGGAGGCGGCGGTTCAGGCGACCAGTCGGCCGGTGACGATCAAGATGCGGCTGGGCTGGGACGACGATAGTCGCAACGCCGCCGAACTGGCCAAGCGGGCTGAGGAGATCGGGGTCAAGGCGGTGACGGTTCACGGCCGCACGCGAAAACAGTTCTATACCGGCCAAGCGGATTGGGATGGGGTCGGCGCGGTCAAGGCGGCGGTGGGCATTCCCGTCATCGTCAACGGCGATATCGTCACGGCCGACGAGGCGCGCGAGGCCTTGGCGCGATCGGGCGCCGACGGGCTGATGCTGGGGCGCGGCGTCTATGGTCGTCCGTGGCTGGCGTCGCATCTGGAGCGGGCGCTGATCGACGGCGTGGCGCTGGACGAGCCGGGGCCGGAGGAACGTCTGGCCATCGTGATCGAGCACCTGCGGGCGTCGGTCGAATTCTATGGCCTGCCGCTGGGGCTGAAGATGTTCCGCAAGCATCTGGGCTGGTACATCGAACAGGCGCCTTGGCCGGCCGATCCGCAACACCGACGCGAGGCCAAGGCAAGAATTTGCCGGCTGGACGAGCCGCAGGCCGTGGAGGAGGCAATGAACGACCTCTGGCGACTGGATTTGCCGCAAATCCACAAGTCTGCTGTTGAAAATGCGCCACAGGTGTTGGAGACTGCTGTGGCATGACGGATACGCCTTCAGCGACGACCTCTCCGCCCGACCTCGTGTCGGACGACGAGTCGTTCTGGGGGTGGGTCGATACGGAGCGGGCGCGGACCGGGTTCGGCCTGGCCTATTTCCTGGCGGTGGCGATCACGGCGGCGGCTATCTGGCTGGTGGCGGTTGCGCCCGGCGCCACGTCAGGCGCCGCGCGCGGATCGAGCAGCCAGATTGCGCTGTTCGTGCTGATCGGCAATCTGATCCTGATCTTCGGTCTGGCCTTCATCGTCGGGCGGCGTGTCATTGCCTTGGCGCGCAGCAAGGAAGAGGCGGGGTCGCGCCTGCACCTGCGGTTCGTGACCTTGTTTTCGATGGTGGCTCTGATTCCGTCGGTGCTGATCGCCCTGGTGTTCGGGGTGCTGGTCAATCGAGGCGTGGATCAGTGGTTCAGCGAGAACGTCCAGGCCTCGGTCGAGAACGGCGCCATCGTGGGGCGCGCTTATATTCAGGACGTGTCCTCGGCGATGGACGCCGATCTTGTGACGATTTCGGATCAGTTGGGCAGCGCAAGAAGCCTGTTCGACGATCGCATTCAGTTTAACGACGCCCTGGGTCAGGTCGGCGACATCTTCGGCTATCCCTCCATCTATATTCTGGACAGCAAGGGCGAGGTGCTGGCCCGTGCCGAAAAACCGGGCGCGCCACCATATCTCGCGCCGCCCCATGACGAACTGGCCGCCGCCGCCGACGGTGGACAACCGCCGCAAACCGTCACCCAGCACCCGGACGCCGTCAGGTCGATCATCGCTTTGCCAGCTTACGGCGACGCCTATCTCTATCTGGTGCGTCCGTTGCAGGACGGGTTGGTGGCGCGGATGAATACGTCGATCCAGTCGATCCAGGCCTATCGCGAAGCCCAGGAAAGCCGGGCGCGAATCCAGTCGGCCTTTGTCCTCAGTTATCTGGAAACAGCGCTGCTGGTGCTGGTCGGGGCGGTGTGGCTGGGGATGTCGGCGGCGAGCAGCATCTCGGCTCCTATCGGTAGGCTGGTCCGGGCAGCGGGTCAGGTGGCGGGCGGCGACTTCACCGCGCGAGTGGACAGCGACGGCGCTCCTGCTGAGATCGCCACACTGTCGGACGCCTTCAACCGCATGACCGGAGATCTTCAGGCCCAGCAGGCGGCGCTGAAGGCAGCCAGCGATGAGGCGCACGACCGAAGCCGATTCATCGAGACCGTCCTGTCGGGCGTCAGCGCCGGGGTCATCGGTCTGGACAAGCGCGGGCGGGTGTCGGCCATCAATGACAGCGCCCTGCAACTGTTGCATATCGAGGACGCCGAGGTGCTGGGGCACGAACTGGCGGCCCTTTCGCCCGAACTCAGCGATCTGGTGCGCCGCGCCGAGGCTCATATCGAGGAAGACATCGACGTCAGTCGCGGCGGGGATACGCGCCGTCTACGGGTCCGCATCGAGGGCGGGCTAGGCGGCGAGATGGTTTTGACCTTCGACGACATCACCCGACTGGTGACGGCGCAGAGGAATGCGGCTTGGCGCGACGTGGCCCGCCGCATTGCTCACGAGATCAAGAACCCGCTGACGCCGATCCAACTGTCGGCCGAGCGGCTGAAGCGCAAGTATCGTTCGCGGATCGGCGAAGACGTCGAGATTTTCGATCGCTGCACCGACACCATCATTCGACAGGTCGGGGATATTGGCCGGATGGTGGACGAGTTCTCGTCCTTCGCGCGGATGCCGGCCCCACGCTTCGCCCCCGAAGACCCGGCCGAAATGCTGCGCGAGGCGGTGTTCGCCCAGCGGGTGGCGGCGCCGGATATCGTGGTCGATATCACCGAGCCCCTGCCCAAGGCGACCTTGCAGGCCGACGGCCGCATGGTGGGGCAGGCATTGATCAACATCCTGAAGAACGCCGGCGAATCCGTTGCGGCACGTCGTCTGACGGCCGGGGAAGCTGCGGCGTCGGACAATGCCGGCGTGATCGCTACACTGACGGTCGAAGACGGCGTCGCCACCTTCGTGGTCGAGGACGACGGCGTCGGCTTGCCTGCGCGCGACCGCGACCGCCTGACCGAACCCTATGTCACCACGCGCGAAAAGGGCACGGGCCTGGGCCTGGCCATCGTCAAACGCATCTGCGAGGACCACGGCGGCGAGCTGAAGCTCGCGGATGCCCTGACGCTTCGCGGCGCGCGCGTGTGCATGATCTTCCCCCTGAAACCCCACGGCAAAAGCGGTGACGGTGCGGAGCGCAGGCTCCAGACCCTGGCCGCCGAATAGCGAGGCAAGATGCGACCAACCGGTTCCGACATTCTCGTCGTCGATGACGAGGCCGACATCCGCGACCTGGTGTCCGGTCTGCTGGAGGACGAGGGGCACGCCGTGCGGGTCGCCGCCAACTCCGACGAGGCCTTGGCTGCGATCCGGGCCAGGAAGCCGTCGCTGGCGATCCTGGATATCTGGATGCAGGGCGGCGGTCTGGACGGGCTGGAACTGCTGGAAGTCGTCAAGGAACTGGATCCCGACCTGCCGGTGGTGATGATCTCGGGTCACGGCAATATCGAGACGGCGGTCACTGCGCTGAAGCGCGGGGCCTATGACTTCATCGAAAAGCCGTTCAAGTCGGACCGGCTGGTGGTCGTGGTCGAGCGGGCCATCGAGGCAGCGACCCTGAGGCGCGAGAACCGCCGGCTGCGCGTCCAGACCATGACGCCGTCGGGCCTGATCGGCCGGTCGCAGGCGGCGCAGGCGCTGCGCAGCACCATCGCCAAGGTGGCCCAGGCCAACAGCCGGGTCCTGATCGCCGGCCCTGCTGGATCGGGCAAGGAATTGGTCGCGCGCCAGATCCACGAGGGTAGCCCGCGCGCCCGCGCTGAGTTCGTCGCCATCTCGGCCGCCGGCATGACGCCGGAACGGCTGGATGTGGAACTGTTCGGTGAAGAGGGCCAGGACGGCCGGCCCCGCAAGATCGGCGTGTTTGAACGCGCCCACAACGGCACCCTGTATCTGGATGAGATCAGCGATATGCCCCGCGAAAGCCAGAGTCGCATCCTGCGGGTTCTGGTCGATCAGCGGTTCCGCCGGGTCGGCGGCGAGCAGGACGTTCAGGTCGATGTCCGCGTCGTAACCTCGACCTCGCGCGACCTGAAGACCGAGATCGCGGAGGGCCGTTTCCGCGAAGACCTGTTCCACCGTCTAAATGTGGTGCCGATTCGAGTGCCGGCCCTGTCGGAGCGACGCGAGGACATCACCGAACTGGTCGAATATTTCGTCGAGACGATCAGCGCCTCGCAGGGGTTGCCCAGGCGGATCATCGGCGATGATGCGGTGGCGGTGCTGCAGGTTCATCCATGGCCGGGCAATATCCGGCAGTTGCGCAACAATATCGAACGGCTGCTGATCCTGGCGACCGGCGATCCGGCCGAGACGATCACCGCCGACATGCTGCCGCAAGAGGTGGCGACCTCGAACGGCGGGCCGTCTTCGCTGGGCGGTGAGCGCACCATCGCGCTGCCTTTGAGAGAGGCGCGCGAGGTGTTCGAGCGGGAGTATCTGGCCGCCCAGATCATGCGGTTCGGGGGCAATATCTCGCGCACCGCCGCCTTCATCGGCATGGAGCGGTCGGCTCTGCATAGAAAGCTTAAGTCGTTGGGGGTTTCGCCCGCGCGCGGCGGTGAAGAGGAAGAACCGGCCTGATGTCCCGCGTCGCCTATGTGAACGGCGCCTACAGCGCGCACGGCGAGGCCGTGGTCCATATCGAGGACCGGGGCTTCCAGTTTGCGGACGGCGTCTATGAGGTCTGGTCGGTCTTCGACAGCAGGCTGGCCGATTTCGACGGCCATATGACCCGCCTTCACCGCAGCCTGAACGCGCTTCAGATCGAAATCCCCATGAGCGCAGCGTCCTTGGGCGTGGTTCTGCGCGAGACGATCCGGCGCAACCGGGTGCGCGACGGCCTGGTCTATCTGCAGGTCACGCGCGGGACGGCGTCGCGCAATCACGCCTTTCCGACCGACACCGCGCCCAGCGTGGTAGTCACCGCCAAATCCATCGACCTTTCCCGGAATCAGAAGCTGGCGGAGAACGGTGCGGCCGGCGTCACCCAGCCCGACATTCGATGGGGCCGATGCGACATCAAGACCGTGGGGCTGTTGCCGAACGTGCTGGCCAAACAGGCGGCGCGTGAACGCGGGGCCTATGAGTGTCTGATGTACGACGAGATGGGTCTGATCACAGAAGGGTCGTCCACCAACGCCTGGATCGTCGATGGGGACGGCAGGCTGCGAACGCGTGACACCCAGGCGAACATTCTGCAGGGGATCACCCGTGCGGCGATCCTGAAACTGGTCGAGGCCGAGGGGCTCGAACTGGATGAGCGGCCCTTTTCGGTCGATGAGGCGAAGCAGGCGCGGGAGGTGTTCGTCACCGCCGCCAGTTCCTTCGTCATGCCGCTGGTTTCGCTGGACGGCGTGAAGATCGGCGACGGCAAGCCTGGCCCGATCGCAACCCGCCTGCGCGAACTGTATCTTGAACAGGCGCGCCGAGAGGCCATTTAGGGCGTTGCCCGAGCATGGAGGCGGCGGTTAAGGTCGCGAGTGGCCGCATCGGCCCCGCGCCGCTTCCCCGGCGACGAACAACGAAGAACAGGAAAAACCTGCCATGTCGCAAGACAAACGTCAGAACCTTCAGGACACCTTCCTCAACTCGGTCCGCAAGACCAAGACGCCTCTGACCATCTTTTTGGTCAATGGCGTCAAGCTGCAGGGCATCGTGACCTGGTTCGACAACTTCTGTGTGCTGCTGCGCCGCGATGGCCAGTCCCAGCTGGTGTACAAGCACGCCATCTCCACCATCATGCCGTCCGCGCCCGTGCAACTGTACGAGCCCGACGCCGAAGAAGATTGATTGACCCAAAAACTGATCGACCACGCCGTCCCGCTGATCCGGGCGGTCGTCATCCATCCCGACCGACGTTCCGACAGTCCCCGGCTGGCGAGCGAGCGCCTTGAAGAAGCGGTGGGTCTGGCCCGCGCGCTGGACCTTGACGTGCGCGCCGAAGAGATCGTGCGGCTGCGCGGGGCCACGCCTGCAACTCTGTTCGGGACGGGCAAGGTCGAGGAACTGGCCGCTCTGGTCCGGGCCGCCGATGCCGAGGCGGTCATCATCGACGACGCCCTGACGCCGGTGCAGCAGCGCAATCTGGAAAAGGCGTGGGAGGTGAAGGTCATCGACCGCACCGGTCTGATCCTGGAAATCTTTGGTCGCCGTGCGCGCACCAAGGAAGGCCGGCTGCAAGTCGAGCTGGCGCGGCTGGACTACGAACGGTCTCGGCTGGTGCGGACCTGGACCCACCTTGAGCGGCAACGCGGCGGCACCGGCTCGACGGGCGGTCCCGGCGAAACCCAGATCGAGCTGGATCGGCGTCTGATCGCCGACCGGATCGTGCGGCTGAAGGCCGAACTGGAAGACGTACGCCGAACGCGCGGCCTGCACCGCAAACAGCGCCAGAAGGCGCCGTTCCCGACCATCGCCCTGGTCGGTTACACCAATGCCGGCAAGTCGACGATGTTCAACCGGCTGACGGGATCGGAGGTCTTCGCCAAGGACTTGCTGTTCGCCACCCTGGACACGACCCAGCGCACCATTCGCCTGCCGCAGGGCCGGCCGGCCATCGTTGCGGACACCGTCGGCTTCATTTCCGACCTGCCGCACGAGCTGGTCGAAAGCTTCCGCGCCACGCTGGAGGAGGTGGGCGAAGCCGACCTGATCCTGCACGTCCGCGACATCGCCTCGGCCGACAGCGACGCCCAGGCCAAGGATGTCGAGACGGTGCTGAAACAGATCGAGACACCCGAGGGCAAGACCCGTCGGGTGCTGGAGGTCTGGAACAAGATCGACCTGCTGGACGATGAGGCGCGCGAAGCCGTGTTGGGCCAGGCAGAACGTCTGTCAAAGGAGGGCGAGGCCGTCGCTGTCTCCGCCTGGACAGGCGAGGGGATCGAACCCCTTCGGCAGATCATCGCGGGCCTGATCGACGACGACCCCGAGACTCGGTTGACCCTGGAGCCTGAACACGGCGAGGCCATGGCCTGGCTGTATGAACATGGACGAGTGATTTCGCGCAATACGGACGAGCTTGGCCGTACTGAGGTCACTGTGCGGCTGCACCCTGCGGCGCTCGGGCGATTCGAACGCCTGTATCCCGACCTGGCCGACTGACATCTCATGCATCTGATCGAAACCGTCCTGCTTCTGCTTCTGGCCGTGGTGGTGTCGGGTTCGATCGCGCGGATCACGCGCATCGCCCTGCCTCTGGTGCAGATTGCACTGGGTGCGGCGATCGTGCTGATCACCGGGTCCACGGTGGACCTTGAGCCGGACATCTTCTTCTTGCTGTTCCTGCCGCCGCTGCTGTTCCTCGACGGATGGCGCATTCCCAAGGAAGCCCTGTTCCGTGACCGGGCGGTGATTCTGGAACTGGCCCTGGGGCTGGTGCTGTTCACCGTCGTCGGCCTGGGCTTCATGATCTGGTGGATGATCCCCGAGATGCCGCTGCCGGTGGCCTTCGCCCTGGCCGCCATCCTCTCGCCGACCGATCCCATCGCGGTCCAGGCCATCGCCTCGCGCGCGCCGATCCCGAAGCGGCTGATGCATATCCTGGAAGGCGAGTCGCTGCTGAACGACGCGACCGGCCTGACCTGTATGCGGATCGCGGTGATCGCGGCGACCACCGGCGCCTTCTCCATCGGCAGCGCCATCGGAACCTTCGCCTGGCTGGCTCTGGTCGGGGTGGCGGTCGGCGTGCTGATCACGATGGGGATCAGCTATGCGAAAGGCTTCGTCAGTCAGCGGTGGGGCGAGGATGTCGGCGCTCAGATTTTGGTCAGCCTGCTGATCCCCTTCGCGGCCTATCTGGTGGCGGAAGAACTGAATGCCTCGGGCATTCTGGCGGCGGTGGCGGCCGGCGTGACCATGAGCTTTACCGAACGCAGTCTGTTCGCCGGCCAGTCGATGGCCGTGACGCGCATCCGGCGGGGCGTGGTCTGGGACACGGTTCAGTTCGTCGCAAACGGCATCATCTTCGTGATCCTGGGCGAGCAGATGCCGTCGATCATGTCGCGCGCAGCCGAGGTGGTGGCGGGCACCAGCCGGCCGGAGGTGTGGTGGCTGGCCGTCTATGTGTTCGGCATCGTCGCCGCCTTGGCGACGCTTCGGTTCGTCTGGGTCTGGACCTCGCTGAAGCTGACGCTGTTCCGTCGTCGTCATCGTGGGCCGCCGGCCAAGGTCGGCTTGCGGCTGACAATGGTGATGTCGCTGGCGGGGGTGCGGGGCGCGATCACCCTGGCCGGTATTCTGACCTTGCCGTTCGTCCTGGCGGATGGATCGCCGATGCCGTCACGCAGCCTGGCGATCTTCCTGGCGGCGGGGGTGATCATCGTGTCGCTGCTGGTCGCCACCTTCGCCCTGCCACGCCTGTTGAAAGGTGTGGAGTTGCCGCCTGAGCCCTCGCATGAGCGTGAGGAGGATCGCGGTCGTGTGGCCGCCGCCTCTGCCGCCTTGCGCGCGATCGAGGATGTTTCGCACGCCATGGCCGAGGGCAAGCCGAACCCGGACCTCTATTCCGATATCGCCAGCCGGATCATGGAGACCTATCGCCAGCGGATCGAGACCCACACGCGCACGGACGAGGACGATGCGGCCCTGTCTCGCAAGGTGGATCATGTCGAGCGGCGGCTGTGGCTGGCTGGACTGGCGGCCGAGCGCGACGAACTCGTTCGTCTGGCGCGCGTCAGGCAACTGGACGAGGTGACGGCGAAGAAGATGATCCGAGAAGTGGATCTGCAGGAGTTGCGGTACCTGTAGGCGTCAGCGGTCCATGAAGGCTGCGACCGCCGCGTAGCTGTCGGCGATATGGTGGGCGCCGCGGGCCAGCAGGCGCTCGGCATGTCCGTCGCGGATATGGCCGCCAGCGGTCAGGCCGACGACCGTCATGCCGGCCGCGACGCCTGCGGTGACGCCCGCCTCGCTGTCCTCGATCACCAGAACGCAGGATGGATCGACGCCCATGGTCTTGGCGGCGTGAAGGAAAATGTCGGGATGGGGCTTGCCGCGTTCGACCACCAGACCGGTGAAGACGGCGCCGTCGAAATGTTCGGTCAGGCCGAACAGGTCCAGGCCGACGCCGATCCAGTCGGGGCCGCTGGACGAGGCGATGCACCGGGCCTCGGGACGGGCGCCGACGAAGTCGAGCATCCCCGGCACGGGCTGAAGCTGAAGAGGCGCGCGTTGGCGGCACGTCGCGAACCATGTGGTGTGGAAGTCGTCAGGGCAGGCGCGGCCCAGGGCGGCTTCGACCGTCGGGCGATTGTCGCGCCAGCGTTTGCCCGTATAGGCGGCCAGCACGTCGTCCAGGCTGGTCGGCAGGCCGATGGCGGTCAACTGCTCGGCCATGACGGTGCTGTTCAGCACCTCGCTGTCGGCGACCACGCCGTCGTAGTCGAAGATGATCAGGTCGTAGGTCATGGGCGGCTCAGTTCGCGGGAGCGGCCTTTTCGGCGACTTTTGCGGCGTCCCAGAGGCGGTCCATCTCTTCCAGCGTCGACTGGTCGGGTGTGCGACCGTCTTTGGCCAGTTCCGCCTCGATGAAACCGAAACGACGCACGAACTTGGCGTTGGTGGCGCGCAGGGCGTCTTCGGGCTCGACGTCCAGCTTGCGGGCCAGATTGGCGACGACGAAAAGCAGGTCGCCCAGTTCCTCGCGCGCCTTGGCCTTGTCGCCGGCGGCGATCTCGACCCGCAGCTCCTCGACTTCTTCCGCCAGCTTGTCGAACACTTCGTCGGTCGATGGCCAGTCGAAGCCGACGCGGCCGGCGCGCTTGGTCAGTTTGGCGGCGCGCGTCAGGGCGGGCAGGCCGACGGGGACGTCGTCCAGGACGCCGGGCTTCTTGCGGTCCTTGCGTTCGGCGGCCTTAATGGCTTCCCAGGCTATGGTCTGTTCCTTGGAGGAGCGCTGACCCTCGTCGCCGAAGACGTGGGGGTGGCGACGTTCCAGCTTGTCGGAAATGGCCGTGACTACGTCGTCGAAAGCGAACAGCCCCTGTTCCTCGGCCATGCGGGCGTGGAAGACGACCTGGAACAGCAGGTCGCCAAGCTCGCCCTTCAGCTCGTTCAGGTCGTTTCGCTCGATGGCGTCGGCGACCTCATAGGCTTCTTCGATCGTATAGGGGGCGATGGTGGCGAAGGTCTGCTCCACGTCCCAGGGGCAGCCGCCGTCGGGATCGCGCAGCCGCGCCATGACGCCGAGCAGGCGGTCGATGGGTCTCAAGTGCGGGCTCCGTCGCGAGCTTCGAGGGCCAGGCGGATTTCGTCGTGGCGTTTCGGCGTCAGGGGGTAGCCCTTCAGCACCCAAGCAGCGGCGGCCAGCAGCAAGCCAGGGACCAGGATGAACAGAACCTGGAGCGTCAGCAGGGAGAACTCGCTGTTTCCGCCCGCCTCCGGGATCGCCTTGAAGCCCACCCATTGCAAAATCAGGTAGGGGATCAGGGCCACCACATGGCCGATCTTGGTCGTCGCCGACAGGATGGAGAACATCAGGCCGGTGCGGTCCACGCCCGTCTCCAGCCGCACCTCGTCGCCCGCATCCGCCATCATGGCCCGCAACAGGAACAGGCCGGCGGCATAGGGCAGGCCGGCGATAAACATGGCCCCAGCCGTCAGGGCGAAGTTGCCGCCGGGGACCAGGGTGGCGGCGATATAGAGGCCGGCGAAGATCAGGCTGGCGACCGCCAGGGCCTTGTCCTTGCCGATCCGCGTGGCCAGCCAGGCCCAGATCGGCGCGCCGCACAGGCCCGCGACGAAATAGAACAGCATGAACAGGCCGGCCTGGCTGTGGTCGTAGCCCTTGATCTGGCCGAAGAAGAAGAACAGCAGCGAGCCGGTGATGCCCGGCGCGACGCCCAGCAGCAGGTCGGCGATCAACAGCTTGCGCACCGTCGGCATCTTCAGCAGGGCCAGATAGGCGCCGGCGCCCCCGTGAGGCTGGTCGCCCGCATTGACCGGCTCGGGCACGGCGACCATAGCCAGGCCGATGGTCAGGGGCAGGGCGATCAGGATGGCCCAACCCATGATCCGCACGCCGTCGGCATAGGTTCCCATGCCCGTCTGGACCACCACGGTCGGCAGGACCAGGATCAGGATCACGCCGATGATGTTGAAAACCTGCCACCAGCCATAGACGCGGCTGCGCTGGTCATACTGGGGTGCGAGAACGGCGGCCCAGCCGAGCTGGCCCAGGGTGCCGATCGAGAAGCCGAGATAGAGAACAAGCAGCCAGCCGAACAGATAGGCGGGCCCGGCGCCGGGCTGGACCACCACGAACATCATGAAGGCCGACAGCATGAGGATCGGCGTCGACAGCGCCATCCAGGGGCGATAACGGCCCAGGCGCGTCCGGGTCTTGTCCATGCCCCAGCCGATGAAGGGGTCGAAGACGATGTCGATCAGGCGCACGGCCATGAAGACGGCGGCGACGACGCCTAGCTCCAGCCCCACATGGGTGGCGTAGAACTCCGGCAGGGTGACGGGCAGGGCGACCCCGAAGGCCGCCAGCGGAAGGCAGGGGCCGGAAAAGGCGGCGAGCACCGCATTGGAGCGGCGGGGCGCGGTCGGCGCGGCGGTGGACATGCGTCGGTCCGAAAGGCGCGGCGCGAGTCGGCCGCGCGTCACCATGCCAGCGATCGGCGAAGCATGCACTTGTGAGATCGGCCGGCTTGGGGCTTCCTATGCGCCATGTGGCGAAGCCTTCTTGCGTTCCTGTCCCTTTGCTTTGCGTTGGTCTTCGCCGGCGGCGCGCATGCGGCCGGCCCCTGCCATACCAATGCCGACGGCTGGCAGGCGCAGGCACTGGCGAATGCGGCCTCGGCCTATGGGATGGAGTGGGCGCCGTTCGGTGCGGCGGAGTGGGGGTGGCAGGCCTATCTACCGCTGATCCAGCACGAGTTGCATACGGCGTGCGGTCCTGGCACGCCGATCTTCGCGTCGCAGCTGGCGGGATTTCAGCAGACCTACGGCCTGGCGCCCACAGGCCTGTTCGACGCCGCGACGTTTCAGGTGTTCAGGGGACTATGGCAGGAGCGACGGCCTTTCGTCATGGCGCGCGTCGGCGGGGCCTGTCCCGAGCCACCACCGATCAACCAGCTGGGGTATCTGATCGCCGAGGAGGAACACGCCGACCGGCTGACGCGGTTGCTGCGCCGTGATGTGCTGGACGCCTATCGCCGGCTGGTCGCGGCCGCGCGGGCTGAAGTTCCCGAGGTCGCCGCCAATCCCGAGCTGCTGCAGATCTTCTCCGGCTTCCGCGACCCCGAGGCGGATGCGGCGCGCTGCGCCCAGCAGGGCAATTGCGACGGGCTGCGCCGCGCTGTCTGTTCACCGCACAGGACCGGGACGGCGGTCGATCTCTACGTCGGCCGGGCGCCGGGGCAGGGCGTCGATTCCACCTCGCCGGCCAGCCGCGAACATATGGCGCGGTCGGCGACCTATCGTTGGCTGGTGGCGAACGCCGGCCGGTTCGGGTTTACGCCCTACGTCTATGAGCCCTGGCATTGGGAGTATGTACGGCCGTGGGATCCTTCGTTCGCGCCCTGACCGAGGGGGAGGCGGCGCTGGCGCGAGAGGCGTTCGGCGAGGCCTTGCATCTGGAGACCGTGCGTCTGATCGGCTGGCCGTTTCGTCGCGCCTTCGTCGCCGGGCGCTGGTTCGGGCGCGACTGGATCGTCTGGCCGCACAGGGCGATGGCCGCGGATTTCGCCTCGGCCTCGCTGCATCTGCAGGGCGTGCTGGTGCATGAACTGACCCATGTCTGGCAGGCGCAGCAGGGGGTGAACCTGTTGTTCGCCAAGTTGAAGGCGGGAGACGATGCGGCCGCCTATGCCTATTCGGCCGACCCGAGCTGCCGTTGGGATTCGTTGAACATCGAGCAGCAGGCGATGGTGATGGAACATCGCTTCCATCGGACGCGCGGAGGCAGGGCGCCGGGCAGCGCGGCCTTCTATGACGCGGTCTGTCCTTTCGTGCGTTGAAACCCTGCCGGGGGGCTTGCATAGGCCGAAGGGACACGCCAAGTTAGCAACGGTCGTTGTTGCGAATGACGGCCGGTCATTCAACGGAGTCTCCCCAATGCCCAAAATCCTCGTCCTCTATCACTCGACCTATGGCCACCTCGAAACCATGGCCGAAGCCGTCGCCGAGGGCGCGCGCGAGGTCGAAGGCGCGGTGGTGGACATCAAGCGCGTGCCGGAAACCGTGCCGGAGGAACTGGCCAAGGCGTCGCACTACAAGCTGGACCAGAAGGCGCCGATCGCCAAGATCGACGACCTGAAAGACTATGACGCCATCATCATCGGCGCCGGCACCCGCTTCGGCTCGGCCGCGTCGCAGATGCGCGCCTTCCTGGACCAAGCCGGCGGCCTGTGGTTCAGCGGCGCCCTGATCGGCAAGATCGGCGGCGCCTTCACCGCCACCGCGACCCAGCACGGCGGTCAGGAAACCACCTTCCAGGGGCTGCACAACTTCTTCATGCACCACGGCATGCCGGTCGTGGGTCTGCCCTATTCGTATCAGGCCATGATGACGCTGGACTCGGTCGAGGGCGGTTCGCCCTATGGCGCGACGACCATCACCGGCGGCGACGGTTCGCGTCAGCCCAGCGAGATCGAACTGGGCGGCGCTCGGTTCCAGGGTAAGCATATCGCCGAACTGGCGAAAAAGCTGCACGGCTGATCCGATGCGCCAGCCCGCCGTCTTCTTCGGTCACGGTTCGCCGATGAACGCGCTTGGCGGTCCCTATGGGGCGGCCTGGCGCGCGCTGGGCGAGGCCATTGGAAAGCCCAAGGGCGTGGTGATGATCTCCGCCCACTGGGAGACTCGCGGGCTGGGCGTCACCGCACAGGAAAGACCCGAAACCATCCATGATTTCGGAAACTTCCCGCGAGAACTTCACGAGATGCAGTATCCCGCGCCCGGATCGCCCGAACTGGCGGCTCGGGTGGCGGAACTGACCGGTGCGGTCCAGACCCAGCAATGGGGGCTGGATCACGGGACCTGGTCGGTGTTGGTTCACGTCTGGCCGGACGCCGATGTGCCGGTGGTGCAGCTATCGTTGAACCGCGAGCTGACGGCGCGCCAACATTACGATCTGGCCAAGGCGCTGAAGCCTTTGCGGGACGAAGGGATCGTCATCGCCGGTTCGGGCGACTTCGTCCACAACCTGCGGACCTGGAAGCGCGAGGACGGCGCCGAACCCTATGCCTGGGCGACCGGGTTCAACGAGGCGGTGAAGGCGGCGTTCGAAAGGGGAGACCACGACGCCCTGATCGACTGGGTGGATCTGGCCGAAGACGCCCAGATGAGCGTGCCGACCGACGAACACTATCTGCCGGTCCTCTATGTCGCCGCCCAGCAGGAGCCGGGCGAGGCTGTCAGCTTCTTCAACGACCGCATCGACGGCGGCTCGATCTCGATGACCGGCGTCAGGATCGGCTAATCAGGCCGACTTTTCGGCCTCCACCATCTTCTGGATCGAGACGTAGTCCGTCTTGCCGGTGCCCAGAACCGGCACTTCGGCGACCTTGACGATCTTCTTGGGCACGATCAGCTCGGGTGCGCCGTTGGTGCGAGCCCATTCGGCCAAGGGCGCGACCTCGGCCTCGGCGTGGTCGGTGACGAGCACCAGTTTCTCACCCTTGCGGCTGTCTGGGATCGACACGACGGCGTGGCGCTGGTCCGGCCAGACGGCGCCGGCAATGCCCTCCACGGCGGTCAGGGACACCATTTCGCCGCCGATCTTGGCGAAGCGCTTGGCGCGGCCTCGGATGGTGACATAGCCCTCGTCATCGACATCGACGATGTCGCCCGTGTCCAGCCAGTCGTCGCCGATCGGATCCCAGGCCAGGGGCTCGGCCGAGGTGACATAGCCGCTCATGACGTTGGGCCCGCGCAGCATCAGACGGCCGCCCGCGTCGATGCCCTCGACCGGCTCCAGCTTCCAGTCGATGCCGGGCAGCACTTGGCCGACCGTGCCGGGCGCGTTGCGGTCAGGATGGTTGACGGCGATCACGGGCGAGGCCTCGGTCGCGCCGTAGCCTTCCAGCAGTTCGACGCCGCCGAACTTGGTGTTGAACAGGGTGCGGGTTTCCTCGCGCACCTTCTCGGCGCCGGCCACCACGAACTTCAGCGTCGAGAAGTCGTTCGGCTCGGCGACGCGGCCGTACTGGTTCAGGAAGGTGTCGGTGGCGAACAGGATCGAGGCGTTCACCTGAGGCAGCAGATCGGTGATCTGTTTGGCGTGCAGCGGCGACGGATACTGGAACGCCTTCAACCCTTGCAGCAGCGGCAGGATGACGCCGCCCGTCAGTCCGAAACAGTGGAAGGTGGGTAGAGGATTGAACATCACCCATTCCGGCAGCAGGTCGATATGAGCCGCCACTTGGCGGGCGTTTGCGACGAGGTTCTTCTGGCTCAGCACCACGCCCTTGGGCGTGCCGAAACTGCCGGAAGTGAACAGGACGACGCCCGGCGCATCCGGGTCCGTCTTGACGCGGAACCGCTTGGGCGCAGCGCCGGCGGCCAGTCCGTACAGCTTGTCGGCCAGACCGATGGTCTTGCGAACGTCGTCCAGCCAAACGACCTCGGCGACGGTCTTCAGCTCGACGATCAGGTCGTCCAGCTTGGCCTGGTCGATAAAGCGTTTGGCGGTCAGCACCTTCTTGACGCCCGAAGCCTTGATCGCGGCCTTCAAATTGGTCTCGCCGGCGGTGAAGTTCAGCATGACCGGCACGCGGCCGTGGGCATGCAGGCCAAAGAAGGTGACGACCACGCCCATCGACGACGGCAGCAGGATGGCGACCCGTTCGCCCAGGCTGGTCATATGGGCGATCTTGCGGCCCAGCACGAAGGCGGCGCGGATCAGGCCAGTGTAGCTGAGGGGATGGCGATCCTGGTCCTCCAGGATTTCCTTGTCGCCGAACCGCGCCCGCGCATCGATCAGGGCGTCGATCAGGGACGAGTCGTAAAGCGAGGGATCCAGGGCCTGGCGCAAGCGCGTCTCCTATGGAGGGCGCGGGCGGCCCTCTCTGTTGTTCGGGCGTCTGTCATTAATGACGCCGCGTCATCTTGAAAAGATGCGTAACGTCGCGTGAGTTCCGAGGCGCGATCACGCCTGCGGCAAGTCTGTTACCCTGTGTGCCTTGCCTAAACGCCCTCAAAGTCCGAAATACCGGGAATGGTCACCCTGATCGACACCCTTCAGCGCAAGCCTTCCGAGCTGCGTCACCCCGAAAAACAGAATCGGCCCGAGTCGGTCGTTCTGAAAAAGCCTGACTGGCTGCGCGTCAAGGCGCCCGGTTCGGGACAGTACAATGCGACCAGGGAGATCGTCCGCTCCAAGGGGCTGGTGACGGTCTGTGAAGAGGCGGCCTGCCCGAACATCGGCGAGTGCTGGAGCCAGAAGCACGCCACCCTGATGATCATGGGCGACACCTGCACGCGGGCGTGCGCCTTCTGCAACGTCAAGACGGGCCTGCCCCAGCCGCTGGACCCGGAAGAGGCCGGCAAGGTGGGCCTGGCCGTCCAGCAGATGGGCCTGAACCATGTGGTGATCACCTCGGTCGACCGCGACGACGTGGCGGACGGGGGCGCGGCCCACTTCGCCGAGGTGGTGCGTCAAATCCGCATCCAGGCGCCGGGCGCCACGATCGAAATCCTGACGCCCGACTTCCTGAGGAAGGACGGGGCGGCGGCGGTCATGATCGACGCCAAGCCTGACGTGTTCAATCACAACCTGGAAACCGTGCCGCGCCTGTATCTGAAGATCCGGCCGGGCGCCCGCTACTTCCACAGTCTGCGCCTGTTGCAGATGGTCAAGGAGCGGGACCCGGAGCAGTTCACCAAGTCCGGCATCATGGTCGGCCTGGGCGAGACCAGGGAAGAGGTCATGCAGGTGATGGACGACATGCGGTCCGCCGGCGTTGATTTCATCACCATCGGCCAATATCTGCAGCCGACGCGCAAACACGCCGCCATCGACCGCTTCGTCACGCCGGAAGAGTTCAAGGCCTATGAGGCGATCGCCCGGGCCAAGGGCTTCCTGATGGTGTCGTCCAGCCCGCTGACGCGTTCGTCGCACCACGCCGGCGACGATTTCGCCCGGCTGAAGGCGGCGCGCGAGGCGCAACTGCGCCGCTAAGTTCCTGATGTCCGTCCACCGCGTCACGCGCATCCTTCCCTATGCGCCCGAACAGCTTGCCGATCTCGTCGCCGACGTGCGCGCCTATCCCGACTTCGTGCCTTGGGTCACGTCGATGCGCGTCTGGAACGAGCGGGCCGAGGGCGAGGGCGTCACGGTCTTGGACGCCGAGGCTGGGGTGGGCTTCTCCTTTTTGAAGGAGCGGTTCTCTACCTGGGTCCGGCATGACCGGAACGCGCCCAAGGTCGAGGTCGGCCTGCTGCGCGGCCCGTTCAAGCATCTGAAGAACCGCTGGGAGTTCTTTCCGCATCCCGAGGGGGCGCGGCTGGAGTTCATGATCGACTTCGCCTTCAAATCGAAGATGCTTGACCTGATGCTGTCGGCCAACTTTGACCGGGCGGTGGAAAAGCTGATCGGCTGTTTCGAGGCCGAGGCGAAGCGGAGATACCCCAGGCCATGAGTTTCGATTTCGACGCGACCGTCGTGGGCGCCGGGGCTGTGGGCCTGGCCTGCGGTCGGGCGTTGTCGAAACGCGGTCTGACGGTGCTGGTGCTTGAGAAGGAAGGCCACATCGGTCAGGGCGTCTCGTCGCGCAATTCCGAGGTCATCCACGGCGGCCTCTATTATCCGACTGGGTCGTTGAAGGCCCGTTTCTGCATCGACGGGCGGCGCGCCCTCTATGACTTCTTGGCCAGCCGCAAGATCGACCACCGGAAATGCGGCAAGCTGGTCGTGGTCACGCAGGAGTCGGAGGTCGAGCGGATTGAGGCCATCTTCGAGCAGGCGACGGCGAACGGCGTTGAGGGGCTGGAGCATCTGACCGGCGCCCAGGCGCGGGCGCTGGAGCCTGAACTGAAGGCTCACTCAGCAATCCTGTCGCCCGAAAGCGGCCTGTTCGACAGCCACGGCTATATGCTGGCGCTGCAGGGCGAGATCGAGGACGCGGGCGGATCGGTCGTGGTGTCGGCGCCGTTCGAGGGCGCCGAACCCCTGTCGTGCGGCGGCTTTACCATCCGTGTCGGCGGGGAGGGGGCGATGCAGGTCACCAGCCGCCTGCTGGTCACGGCGCCCGGCCTATCGGCGCAAACCGTGGCGGCGGCCATCGACGGCTATCCGGCCATCGACATTCCCGCCGGTCATTTCGGCAAGGGCGTCTATTTCCGGCTGGTCGGCAAGGCGCCGTTCGACCGGCTGATCTATCCGCCCCCCATCCCGGGCGCCTTGGGCACTCATTACCGCAAGGATCTGGGCGGGCAGGCCGTGTTCGGGCCCGACCTCGCTTATGTCGAGACCGAGGATTACTCGGTCGATCCGGCGAAGGCGGAGGATTTCGCCGCCTATATCCGCCGCTTCTGGCTGGGCCTGCCCGACGGCGCCCTGACGCCCGACTATGCCGGCATCCGGCCCAAGCTGCATGGGCCGGGCGAGCCGCAACCGGACTTTCAACTACATGGACGCGAGCATCACGGCATCGACGGCCTGATGGCCCTGTTCGGCATCGAGAGCCCCGGCCTGACCAGTTCGCTGGCCATTGGCGAGGCCGTGGCCGTCGCCCTGACGGAGACCGCATGACCGAACGCGAGAAGATGCTGGCGGGCCTGCCGTATGATCCGGGCGATCCCGATCTGCGCGACGGTCGCGCCCGCGCGGTCGGCCTGACCGTCGCCATCAACGCCGAGCCGGATCGCGAGCGGCGCGGCGTCCTGGTCAACGAACTGGTGAACGCGGCCGATGGCAAGGCGGTGATCATGCCCGGCTTCTTCTGTGACTATGGCGTCAACATTCACCTGGGCGCGCGGGCCTTTGCGAACGCCAACTGCGTGTTTCTGGACTGCGCCGAAATCCGCATCGGCGACAACTTTCAAGCCGGGCCTGGAGTGCAGCTTTTGACGCCGGAACATCCGCTGGACGCCGTCGCGCGTCGCGGCGAGGAGACGGCGCGGCCCATCGTCATCGGCGACGACGTCTGGATCGGCGGCGGCGCCATCGTTCTGGCCGGGGTCACCGTCGGCGACCGGTCGGTGATCGGGGCCGGCGCCGTGGTGACCAGGGATGTGCCGTCCGATGTCGTCGTGGTCGGCAATCCGGCGAAGATTGCGAAGCGATTGGCTTAATCGAATGCCGACAGCGGGATCGACACCAGGCTGAAGGGAAGAACCGGATCGCCGGTGGCGCGTCGGTTCAGTTGGCTGTTGGCGACGATCAATCGGTCGCCGCTGATGGCCGCTGTCGCGGGCCAGGCCAGTTCGGCGGGCTTGATTCGCTTTGTCTCGACCGCCGTCAGCAGGTCGGACGACAGGTTTAGCGCCACGACCTCGCCCGCCGACTGGCGCACGACAAACAGACGCTGACCGTCCAGGACCAGCCCGTCTCCGCTCGAAAGCTCCGAAGATCCCGCGTCGATGGCCGCGATTTCTCCGGTGTCGGTGGCGATTCGAAACAGGCGGCCGGTCTTGGCGTGGACGACGATCAGGAACCGACCGTCCGGCGTCGCCGCGATACCGTTCAGATTGGGCGCCTCGCCGAAGTCGAGCGCCGTGCCCTCGAAGCTGAGCCACGGCTCCAGCGCTGCGTCGGCGACGGCGCCTCGCGGCACACGCCACATCACCGGCCGCAGGGAATCGGTGAAATAGGCGTGGTCCTGAGTCAGGACGACATCGTTGATCAGCCAAGGGCCTTCAGGCGTCGTGAAGCGCGCCAGGCGGCGACCGGTGGCGCTGTCCACCACATGCATGGAGCCGTCGCGGGCCCCGGCGACCCATATCCGACCCTCACCGTCCGACTTTAGCCCTAGGGCGACCGATTTGGGCGTGGCGGGGCGCGTGTCGGCCATATTCAAAGGATCGCCAAGGATGGCGGCCGCGCCCGTCGTAGGATCCAGTCGCACGATCACGCCGGTGTTGGCGCTGTTGGTATAGAGGGCGCCGGTCGTCGGATCCACGGTCATGCCTTCCGGATAGGCGGCGGCTTCGGGCAGGGGAATGATGCGAATGCCCTCCTGAGCGACTGCAGGCTGCGCCAGTCCAAGGGCGGTGGTCATGGCCGCGCCGACGATCCATCTGGTCTTCATCGTTCGTCTCCCGTAATCGCTTTTGCGCATTGTGCCCGAGCCGTTCAGCCTAGGCCACCGGGGCGGCGATGCGGGTTCGGCATTGGTTTGAAGACCCGCCTTGAAATCCTCGCGAGGTTCATGCATAAGCCGCGCCTCGCGTGGCGGCTCTGCATCCTTTCCAAGGAAGGGTTGGGGGCCGCCGCTATCGTTTTCGCGCTTGATCAGGCTTCGGCTCTGGGCGGCGCCCGACTTAGAAGATTGATACGGACATGGCCGTTCCGAAGCGGAAAGTATCCCCCTCGCGTCGCAACATGCGCCGCGCCCACGACGCCCTGACCTCGAACGTCTATGTCGAGGACAAGGACACCGGCGAGCTGAAGCGCCCTCACCACATCGATCTGAAGACCGGCACCTATCGCGGTCGTCAGGTCATCACGCCGAAGGAAGACTAGTCTTTCGAGTGATCCCGGCTTCGGCCGGACGATGAATTCGACGGCGCGCGGTGACCCGCGCGCCGTTTTCGTGCGTTCAATGCGGTGAAGCTTCCATTTGGAGACGCCGCATGATGATTCGTTTCACCGCCGTCAGCGCCTGCGCGCTGCTCACGCTCGCCGCCTGTGACCGCAAGGAACAGCCCGCTGCCCCGGCTCCAGTGACCGCTGCGCCGGCTGTGGAGACGCCCGCGGCGCCCGCTGCAGACCCTAACGCCCTGACGGCCGAAGGGCTGGGCCCCGTGCGAATCGGCATGACGCGCGGCGAGCTGGTGAAGGTCTGGGGCGATGATTCCCAGCCGAACGCTGTGGGCGCCACCAATCCTGAGACCTGCGACCAGTTCCACCCCGCTAATGCACCGGCGGACGTGCAGGTGATGATCCAGAACGGCGTCCTGACGCGAATCACCCTGGCGCGGGGCGCGACGACCAAGACCGATCGCGGGTTCGGCGTCGGCGATACGGGCATGGCGATCAAACAGGCCTATGGCGGCACCCTCTTCGCCCAGCCGCACAAGTATCAGGATTCGCCGGCCGAGGACCTGTTCGTCTGGTCGCGCGGTGGCTCGACCGCCTATGTCACCGACCCGGCGGCGCGCGGCGTGCGCTACGAGATCGGCAGCGACGGCAAGGTGATGATGGTCCATGCTGGCGACCCGTCGATCCAACTGGTCGAGGGCTGTTCCTGACATCAGGGGCTTCGGCGCCATTGGCGTTTGGCGGGGAGGCGGCTAAACCGTCGGACCTCCCTTGCCCCTTGAGCCAAAGAGCCGAGCCATGACCGACATCGCCGACATCGTCGCCCGCCAGATCCTCGACAGCCGGGGCAATCCGACGGTTGAAGTCGATGTCACGCTGGAAGACGGCTCCTTTGGCCGCGCGGCAGTGCCGTCGGGCGCCTCGACCGGCGCGCATGAAGCGGTCGAACTGCGCGACGGCGACAAGGACATGTGGGGCGGCAAGGGCGTGCAGAAGGCGGTCGACGCCGTCAACGGCGAGATTTTCGACGCCCTGTCCGGCATGGACGCCGAGCAGCAGCGCCGCATCGACGAGGCGATGATCGACCTGGACGGCACGCCCAACAAGGCCCGCCTGGGCGCCAACGCCATTCTGGGCGTGTCCCTGGCCGTCGCCAAGGCTAGCGCTCTGTCGTCCAATCAGGAGCTGTATCGCTATCTGGGCGGCGTCTCGGCACGCGTCCTGCCGACCCCGATGATGAACATCATCAACGGCGGCGCCCACGCCGACAATCCGATCGACATCCAGGAGTTCATGATCCTGCCGACCGGCGCCGAGACCTTCTCGGACGCCGTGCGCATGGGCGCCGAAATCTTCCACGCCCTGAAGAAGCAGCTGAAGGACGCCGGCCATAACACCAACGTCGGTGACGAAGGCGGCTTCGCCCCGAACCTGGCCTCGGCCGACGAAGCCCTGAGCTTCATCACCAAGGCTGGGCAGGCGGCCGGTTATTTGGCAGGCGAGGACTTCCACCTGGGCCTGGACGTCGCCTCGACCGAGTTCTTCAAGGACGGCAAATACATCATGACCGGCGAGGGCAAGACCGTCGACGCCGATGGCATGGCCGCCTACCTGGTCGATCTGTGCGAGCGCTTCCCCATCGTCTCGATCGAGGACGGCATGGCCGAGGACGATTTCGACGGCTGGCGCCTGCTGACCGAGCGTCTGGGCGATCGGGTGCAGCTGGTCGGCGACGACCTGTTCGTGACTAACCCGGCGCGTCTGGCCGCCGGTATCGGCGAAGGCCTGGCCAACTCGATCCTGATCAAGGTCAACCAGATCGGCACCCTGTCCGAGACGCTGGACGCCGTCGATATGGCCCACCGCGCCGGCTATACCGCCGTGATGAGCCACCGTTCGGGCGAGACCGAGGACTCGACCATCGCCGACCTGGCCGTGGCCACCAACTGCGGGCAGATCAAGACCGGCTCGCTGGCGCGTTCGGACCGGGTGGCGAAATACAACCAGTTGCTGCGCATCGAAGAGATGCTGGGCGACCAGGGCGTCTATTTCGGCGACGGCATGCTGCTGAAATAAGAAACCGAATTGTCGGCGGAGAATCAGCGTTCTCCGCCAATTATCTTACGGTCAAGCTACATTTCGTTAGGCATTTTCGGGCACGGTTCCTGAACTGTGTTTTCGCGCTCAGAAGGAGCGTTTTAAGTGCCCGAACGGATGAAACCTTACCGCCTGTCCTTCGCCCTGTTGTTGCTGCTTGCCTATCTTGGGGTGCAGGCTCTGACAGGCGAGCGCGGTTTGTTGAGCGGCTCGTCGCGCGATGCCCTGCTGGGGCAACGCGAGGACCAATTGGCGCATCTTACCGAACAGCGTCGCGACCTTGAGACGCGCGTGCGTTATCTGCGCACCGACAGTCTGTCCCGTGATCTGCTGGAAGAGCGCGCGCGCGCCGTGCTGGGCTTCTCGGACCCGCGCGACTATGTGATCCGCGTGCCGGGGCCTGCCGTTCAAGGGTGAAAACACTCGCCACTTGAACTATTGTTACAGGGCGGCTCGCACCCCTTTGCCTTCCGGGAAGGAAGGCTGCTAAAGCCCCTTTCCGTAACGATAAGAAGGCGTCGGTTCTCGACGCCTAGCCGGGAGATACCGGATGGCGAAAGCCCCAGCCAAATCCGCTCAGACGACTTCGCCTGACAAACTGCCCAACACGCCGACGGCGTCCAAGGAGGACCTGCTTCGCTTCTATCGCGAGATGGTCCTGATCCGCCGCTTCGAGGAGCGTGCAGGTCAGCTCTACGGCATGGGTCTGATCGGCGGCTTCTGCCACCTGTACATCGGCCAGGAAGCCGTGGCCGTCGGCGTTCAGGAGAGCGTCAAACAGGGCCACGACAAGATCATCACCGGCTATCGTGACCACGGCCATATGCTGGCCGCCGGCATGGATCCGAAGGAAGTCATGGCCGAGCTGACCGGCCGCAGCGGCGGTTCGTCCAAGGGCAAGGGCGGGTCGATGCACATGTTCGACGTGCCGACCGGCTTCTACGGCGGTCACGGCATCGTCGGCGCCCAGGTGGCGCTGGGCACCGGCCTGGCCTTCGCCGGCAAATATCGCGGCGACGATTCGGTGGCCTTCGTCTATTTCGGCGACGGCGCTTCGAACCAGGGTCAGGTGTACGAGAGCTTCAACATGGCGCAGCTGTGGAAGCTGCCGGCCATCTACATCATCGAGAACAACCAGTACGCCATGGGCACGAGCATCGAACGCTCGTCTTCGACGACCGAACTCTATCAGCGCGGCGCCAGCTTCGGCATTCCGGGCGAACAGGTCGACGGCATGGACGTGCTGGCCGTGCGCGATGCGACGGCTCGTGCGGTGAAGCGCGCCCGCGAAGGCGGCGGCCCCTTCATCCTGGAAGTGAAGACCTATCGCTATCGCGGCCACTCGATGTCCGACCCGGCGAAATACCGGACCAAGGAAGAGGTGGACGAGGTCAAGAAGACCCGCGACCCGATCGATCACCTGAAGATGCTGCTGTCGGCCGCCAATGCGACCGAGGACGAGCTCAAGGCCATCGACACCGAAATCAAGGCGATCGTCGCCGAAGCTGTTCAATTCGCCCAAGAGAGCCCGGAACCCGATCCGTCCGAGCTCTATACCGACGTCTACGTGGAGGCCTGATCCGTGACCGACATTCTGATGCCGGCGCTGTCCCCCACGATGGAAGAGGGCACGCTGACGAAATGGCACATCAAGGCGGGCGACACCGTGTCGGCCGGCCAAGTGATTGCTGAGATTGAAACCGACAAGGCCACGATGGAAGTCGAGGCCGTGGACGAAGGCGAAGTGCTGGAAATCCTGGTCGCCGAAGGTTCGGAGAACGTGAAGGTCAATACGCCGATCGCGCGGCTTGCCGGCGAAGACGGCGCAGCGGCGCCCGCGCCCAAGGCGGCCGAAGTTGCTGAGGCGCCCAAGGCCGCGGCCGAAGGCAAGACCGGCGATCCCGAGAAGGCCCCGGCACAGACCTCGACCCCCAAGGTCGAATTGCGCGACCCAGAAATCCCGGCCGACGCCAAACTGGTCAAGACGACCGTGCGAGACGCCCTGCGCGACGCGATGGCCGAAGAGATGCGTCGTGACGACCGCGTCTTCCTGATCGGCGAGGAAGTCGCCCAGTATCAGGGGGCCTACAAGGTCAGCCGCGACCTGCTGCAGGAGTTCGGCGACCAGCGCGTCGTCGATACCCCGATCACGGAGCATGGCTTCGCCGGCCTGGGCGTCGGCGCCGCCATGTCGGGCCTGAAGCCGATCGTCGAGTTCATGACGTTCAACTTCGCCATGCAGGCGATCGACCACATCATCAACTCGGCCGCCAAGACCCTGTATATGTCGGGCGGTCAGATCCGCGCGCCGATCGTGTTCCGCGGCCCGAACGGCGCCGCCTCGCGCGTCGGCGCCCAGCACAGCCAGGACTATTCGGCCTGGTATGCTCAGGTTCCGGGCCTGAAGGTCATTGCGCCCTACGACGCGGCCGACGCCAAGGGACTGCTCAAGGCCGCCATCCGCGACCCGAACCCCGTCGTCTTCCTCGAACACGAGATGATGTACGGCCTGGAGTTCGACGTGCCGGACGTCGAGGACTACGTCCTGCCGATCGGCAAGGCCAAAGTCCGTCGCGAAGGCAAGGATGTCACCATCACGGCCCACAGCCGCATGGTCGGCTTCGCCCTTCAGGCCGCCGAGAAACTGGCCGAGGAAGGCATTGAGGCCGAGGTCGTCGATCTGCGCACACTGCGTCCGCTGGACACCGAAACCATCGTCGAGAGCGTCAAGAAGACCAGCCGTCTGGTCTCGGCCGAAGAGGGCTGGGGTCCGATGGGCGTCGGCGCCGAGGTCGTGGCCCGCGTCATCGAACACGCCTTCGACTATCTGGACGCCCCGCCGTTGCGGGTGCATCAGGAAGACGTGCCGCTGCCCTACGCCGCCAACCTGGAAGTGCTGTCGCTGCCGGGCGTGGACAAGATCATCGCAGCCGTGAAGCAGGTGATGGCATGACCGACATCCTGATGCCCGCCCTGTCTCCGACGATGGAGGAGGGCGTTCTGGCCAAATGGCACGTCAAGGTCGGAGACGTCGTCTCCGCCGGCGACGTTATCGCCGAGATCGAAACCGACAAGGCCACGATGGAAGTCGAGGCCGTGGACGAGGGCGAGATCACCGACATCCTGGTCGCCGAAGGCACAGAAGGCGTTAAGGTCAATACGCCCATCGCGCGTCTGAAGGATGAAGGCGGCGCTGCGGCCCCGAAACCGGCCGCCAAGGCGGAAGAGGCGCCAAAGGCCGAATCCGCTCCGGCGGCCGCCGAGGCGCCAAAGGCGGCTGCGCCCGCCGCGCCGGCTCCGGCTGCGCCGAAGTCGGACAATGGCGAGCGCATCTTCTCGTCGCCCCTGGCGCGTCGCATCGCCGCCCAGAACGGCGTCGATCTGAAGTCGATCAAGGGCACCGGACCGCACGGCCGGATCGTCAAGCGTGACGTCGAGGGCGCGCCGAAGGTCGCCGCTCAACCGGCCGCCTCGACGGCGACCGCCGCAGCTGCGACCTCGGGCATCGAGCCGCGCAAGGCCCAGTCCCTGGCTCAGATGGGTATTCCGGACGGCAGCTACGACCTGATCCCGCTCGACGGGATGAAGAAGGCCGTGGCGCGTCGCATGGTCGACAGCATCCAGAACGTCCCGCACTTCCCGCTGTTCATCGATGTCGAGATCGACCAACTGATGGCCGTCCGCGCGAAGGTGAACAAGATGCTGGAGCCGCAGGGCATCAAGGTGTCGGTCAACGACTTCGTCATCAAGGCCGCGGCCCTGGCGCTGAAGGCCGTGCCGGAGGCGAACGCCTCCTACACGCCGGAAGGCATCGCCATGCACCACAACGCCGACGTCTCGATGGCGGTGGCGATCGACGGCGGCCTGATCACCCCGATCATCAAGAAGGCCGAGACCAAGGGCCTGGCGCAGATCGCGACCGAGTCCAAGGATCTGGCCAAGCGCGCCCGCGAACGCAAGCTGAAGCCCGACGAGTTCCAGGGCGGCACCTTCTCGGTGTCCAACCTGGGCATGTTCGGCATCAAGCAGTTCACCTCGATCATCAACGAGCCCCAAGGCTGCATCATGAGCGTGGGGGCGGGCGAACAACGGGCGGTCGTCAAGAACGGCCAGGTCGTGCCGGCCACCGTCATGACCGTCACACTGACCTGCGATCACCGTGTGGTGGACGGCGCGATCGGCGCACGCTTCCTGCAGGCGTTCAAGCCGCTGATCGAAGATCCCGTCGCGATGCTGGCGTAAGGGGAGGGTGAGGTCATGACCTCGGTCTATGACTTCTCCGCCCGGGCCATCGACGGCACGGACGTTTCGCTGGACCGGTTTCGCGGTCAGGCGCTGCTGATCGTGAACACAGCGTCCAAATGCGGCTTCACCGGCCAATATGATGGTCTGGAAAAGCTGCATCGGACGTTCGCTGACCGGCCGTTCGAGGTGCTCGGTTTTCCCTGCAACCAGTTCGGCGAGCAGGAACCGGGCCGGGCGGCGGAAATCGCCGCCTTCTGCGCTGCGAGTTTCGACGTCAGCTTCCCCCTGTTCGACAAGGTGGAGGTCAACGGGCCGAACCGGCATCCGCTCTATGCCTGGCTGACCCGACAGAAGCGCGGCTTCCTGGGCTCCCAGGCCATCAAGTGGAACTTCACCAAGTTCCTGACCGACCGCGAGGGCAGGGTGGTCGCCCGTTACGCCCCGCAGACAGAACCCGAGGCCATCAAGGCCGACATCGAGAAGTTGATCTGACCATGGCTGCTGAATTCGATCTCGTCGTCATCGGCTCGGGCCCCGGCGGTTACGTCGCGGCGATCCGCGCCAGCCAACTGGGCCAGAAGGTCGCCATCGTGGAGCGCGAGAACCTGGGCGGCATCTGCCTGAACTGGGGCTGCATCCCGACCAAGGCCCTGCTGAAGTCGGGCGAGAAGTTCGAGAGCCTGAGCCACCTGAAGGAATACGGCCTGTCCGCCTCGGGCGCGTCGTTCGATTTCGACGCCATCATTCAGCGTTCGCGCGGCGTCGCGGCGACGATGAACAAGGGCGTCGCCTTCTTGATGAAGAAGAACAAGATCGAGGTGATCGAGGGCTCGGCCAAGCTGGAGAAAGGCGCCGCAGCGCCCAAGGTGGTTATTGCGCTGAAGGCCGGCGGTTCGCGCACGGTCGAGGCCAAGGCTGTCATGCTGGCTGTCGGCGCCCGCGCGCGATCCTTGCCTCAGATCGGCCTGGAGGCCGACGGCGACAGAATCTGGGCCTATCGCGACGCTCTGGCGCCCAAGAGCCTGCCCAAGTCGTTCGTCGTCATTGGGTCCGGCGCCATCGGTATCGAGTTCGCCAGCTTCTATCGCGCCCTGGGCGCCGATGTGACGGTCGTCGAGGCTGTCGACCGCATCATGCCCGTTGAAGACGAGGAGGTCTCCAAGGCCGCCCAGAAGTCGTTCGAGAAGCGCGGCGTCAAGTTCAAGCTCGGCGCCAAGGTGACGAAGGTCTCCAAGAGCGCGACCGGCGTGAAGGTTGAGGTCGAGATCGGCGGCAAGGCCGAGACCTTGGAGGCCGAGGTCTGCATCTCGGCCGTCGGCATCACCGCCAACACCGACGGCATCGGTCTGGAGGCGCTGGGCGTCGAGCTGGACCGCGGCCACATCAAGACCGACAGTCACTGTCAGACCAACGTCAAGGGCCTGTTCGCCATTGGCGACTGCGCCGGCGCGCCCTGGCTGGCGCATAAGGCGTCGCACGAAGGCATCCACGCCGCCGAATTCATCGCCGGTTACAAGACCCCGAACGTCCATTCGCCCATCGCCGGCTGCACCTACGCCCAGCCGCAGGTCGCCTCGGTCGGCGTCACCGAACAGGCCGCCCGCGCCGAGAAGCGCGAGGTCAAGATCGGCCGCTTCCCGTTCCGCGTGAACGGCAAGGCCGTGGCGGCCGGCGAGGTGGACGGCTTCGTGAAGGTGATCTTTGACGCCAAGACCGGCGCCCTGATCGGCGCCCACATGATCGGCCACGAAGTGACCGAGATGATCCAGGGCTATGTCACCGCCATCACCATGGAGGCGACGGAAGAAGACATTCACGGCATCGTCTATGCGCACCCGACCATGTCGGAAGCCATGCACGAAGCCGCGCTGGACGCCTACGGGCGTGTGATCCACATCTGAGCCGTCAAGAGAGGTTGAGGCAGCATTTCTTGAACTTTAGCCCGCTACCGCAAGGACAAGAATCATTGCGGCCAATATTGCGTAATGTATTCAATGTCGGCGTGCTAAATGGCGGCAGTTCAACATTATAGCGCGACACCCAGGACAAGGACTCTACGGCATTGTCGATGTAGCCCAATCCGCAGCGCTCGAAAGGCGCGGGGGCGGACGGGTTTAAGATTGCGGCAGCGAGAGTGTCGTTCAGCCATTCGAGATCATACAAGTCTTTGGACGCAGCGCCCGTCGAGAAGGCCCATTCGGCCTGTAAACGCAAATCCAAGAAGCCCAACAGGCCGACGGCTTCAAGCCAACTCGACCAATCTGTTTCTTCCCAATGCGTCTCAAGCGCAAAGGTTTTTAGGAAGGCTCCCATCGTCGGACGCTCGATGCGTCCATCGCGGGTGAGCACAGTGGCTGCGCCAAGCAAGGCGCTGCGCACAAAGGTGTCCTGATCTGGACGGCGAATGGATTGAAAAAGTGCCTGTTCATCGCCGTTGAACAGGCTAGCCACCACCTTGCTGAGCGTCTCGGTGACACAGTCGCCTAAAATCCAATCCAGCTCATCTGCCGGTTGAGTTAGCAGGACAAGGAGGGGAACAAAGGATTCTACGTCACGTGCCTCCGCCAGGACGTGCAGCCCCACAAGCAGAATCCAAGCGTCTAGTTCGTTAGATGGGTGATCGACTAAATAAGCGCGTATCAGTGGCGCGGCTTCATGAATGCGCAGCAGGCATGATTCCATTCCCGCCTGCACGACACCGAAATCCTCTGATCCGAGGTCTGAGACAAGCTCTTCGATCGAAACGACGTGAGACTGCATATTCAGCGCTTTTTGCCCAACTCCGCCGCGATATCCTTGGTCATGCGGCCGACCTTGCGGTGGGCGGCGGTGATCTGATCCCGCGTCACGCCCCAGCGCTTCATCCAATATTCGACCGACTGACGCTCGGACAGGTCGATCCGGTCCTTGTCGATGAAGCCGCGCTTGTCCTTGAGGCCCGCCATGGTCGGCTCCGTCTGTTGCGATAGGTCGCCGGGTTAGGCCTTCTCGACGAAACTGTCGATCACGCGCTTCTCTCCGGCTTTTTCGAACTCGACCAGCAGTTTGTTGCCCTCAATGACGCGCACGTTGCCGTAGCCGAACTTCTGGTGGAAGACGCGTTCGCCCTTGGCCCAGCCCGTGCTCGACTTGGGATCGGCCGTGGCGATCAGACGGCCGTCACCTTCGATGACGGCCTTGCGGGCCGGGATCTTGGCCGGGGTCTGGGCGGCGGTGAAGGACTGGGCGCGTTTCCATCCGGGCGAGGAATAGCCGCTGCCGAATGACGGCGCGTCGTCCCAGCGGCTCTTGGCTTCCTTCATGCCAGACGAGGCGCCGTAATAGCCGGTGTCCGATTGCGGATCGACGTGGGCGATGGGCAGTTCATCGACAAAGCGGCTGGGCAGTTGCGAGGTCCAGCGGCCATAGACCAGACGGTTGGCCGCGAATGAAATCCGCGCGTCCTGCTTGGCGCGCGTCACGCCGACGTAGGCCAGGCGGCGTTCCTCCTCCAGACCCTTTTCGCCCTTTTCATCGATGCTGCGCTGGCTGGGGAAGACGCCTTCCTCCCAGCCCGGCAGGAAGACCAGCGGGAACTCCAGCCCCTTGGCGCCGTGCAGGGTCATGATCTGCACCGCGCCGTCGCCATTGGGATCGTCGCTGGTGGCGCGCTCCAAGTCCATGACCAGGGAGACGTGCTCCAGATAGGCCGGCAGCGTCTCGAACTGCTGCATCGACTGGGTCAGTTCCTTCAGGTTGTCCAACCGGGTCTGGCCGCTGGTCCGGTCGGCCTTCTGCATGTCGGTGTATCCGCTTTCCTCCAGCACCGTCTCCATGACCTGCCAGTGAGGCGTGGTCTCGGACAGGGCGCGCCAGCGATCCACATCGCGCAAGAAGTTGGACAGGGCGGTGCGGGTGCGGGCCTGAAGCTCGTCGGTGTTGACCAGGCCGCGCACGGCGGTCAGGGCGGACAGGCCGTGCTGGCGGGCGAGTTGCAGCACCTTCTGCACGCTGGTGTCGCCGATGCCGCGCTTGGGCACATTGACGATCCGCTCGAAGGCCAGGTCGTCGTCTTCGGACTGGATCAGCCGCATATAGGCGTGGGCGTCGCGGATTTCGGCCCGTTCAAAGAAGCGCGGGCCGCCGATGACGGCGTAGGGGATGGCCAGCATGACCAGCCGCTCTTCAAACGCGCGCATCTGGAAAGAGGCGCGAACCAGAATGGCCATGTCCTTGTATTTCAGGCCCGGCTCGCCCGCTTGGGGGCGACGCGCGGTCTCGATCTCGTCGGCGATCAGGCGGGCCTCGGCCTCGCCGTCCCAGACGCCGCGCACCCGCACCTTGTCACCGCTTTCGTCCTCGGTCCACAGGGTCTTGCCCAGCCGGTCGCGATTGGCGGCGATCAGGCCAGAGGCCGCGCCCAGGATATGGCTGGTCGAGCGATAGTTCCGCTCCAGCTTGACGATCTTGGCGCCGGGGAAATCGCGCTCGAAGCGCAGGATGTTGTCCACCTCGGCCCCGCGCCAGCCGTAGATCGACTGGTCGTCGTCGCCGACGCAGCAGACGTTGCCGGTCGAGGCCGTCAGCAGCCGCAGCCACAGATATTGGGCGACGTTGGTGTCCTGATACTCATCGACCAGGATGTAGCGGAAGCGACGACGGTATTCCTCGGCCAGGTCCGCGTGCTGCGACAGGATCGTGATGTTGTGCAGCAGCAGGTCGCCGAAGTCGCAGGCATTCAGGCTGCGCAGCCGCGCCTGATAGGCGGCGTACAGGCCCTGGCCCTTGCCATTGGCGAAATCCTCGCCGGGCGGCAGTTTGTCTGGCGTCCAGCCGCGGTTCTTCCAGTGGTCGATCAGGCCGCTGAGCGACTTGGGGGTCCAGCGCTTGGTGTCGATGTTGGCGGCTTCCACAAGTTGCTTCAGCACCCGTTCCTGGTCGTCGGTGTCCAGGATGGTGAAGCTGGACTTCAGCCCGACCAGTTCGGCGTGGCGACGCAAGATCTGGGCGGCGACAGAGTGGAAGGTGCCCAGCCAGCGCAGGCCCTCGGCCGAAGGGCCGATCAGGTGGCTGATCCGTTCGCGCATCTCGCGCGCGGCCTTGTTGGTGAAGGTGACGGTCAGCAGTTCCCAGGGCTTGGCCCGGCCGGTCGCCAGGATGTGCGCCAGACGGGTGGTCAGGACCCGGGTCTTGCCCGTGCCGGCGCCGGCCAGAACCAGCACGGGCCCTTCGGTCGTCTCGACCGCTTCACGCTGTTCGGGGTTTAGCCCTTTCAAATAGTCGCGCGGCGCATCCCCTTCGGGCGCGCGGGCACGCGCCAGGTCGGAAATGCGGGGGGCGGGAAGATCGGTCACAGGCGCAGAAACATCCGTCAGTCAGATTCGAAACCGGAACATAAGGGGACCGCGCGGCAATGTCAGGGCCGCCGCCACAATGAAACCTCGGAACCCGGCGGATCGACGACAGGTTCCTAGGTGCGATGCAGCGAAACACTCACACGAGGAAGGCGGCTTCGGGCCGCATGCCGCAGGGCAAGAAGGCGGGTTGGCTAGCCTTCATCCTGGGCATGGCCGGGATGTTTCTGATCATGGCGGTATGGGTCGCGCTGGTCGAAGTGGGCGAAGACCCGCATGCCGACGTCGAATTCATCGGACAATCGCAATCCGACGATGCGGCATCTGGAGAGGCTACTTCAGACTATAGGTGATGGTCGTAACGACCCGGACCTTCTTGTCGATCGAGGCGGCCTCATCGCTGCCTGAGCCGTCACGCGGCAGGATTTCGAACGAGCCCTGGGTGGCCTGACGGATCTGGCCCAGCGGCGTGCCGCTGTCCTTGGCGAACTGTTCAGCGCCGGTGCGCGCCGCCGCCGTGCCCTCGGCGATCATCTGCGGGCGCACGTCGTTCAGCTTGGTGAAGATGTAGGACGGCCCCTGGAAATCCTGAAGCACCACGTCCTGACGAACCAGGTCGTTGAGCAGCCGCGTCGTGGCCTGAACCCGCGCCACATCATTGGTTCGCACGATCACCGTCTGGGCCAGGATGAAGCGAGGACCACCGTTCTGCGCGGCGTATTCCCGCGACCGCGTGTCGGCGACCTCCAGCCGACCCAGTTCGATGGCTTCGGCAGGGTAGCCTTGCGCCACCAAGAATCGCCGGACCAGCGCCAGATCGCCGTCGATCTTGGTCTGGACTTCCGACAGGACATCCCCCGAGGCCGTGAAGCGTAGCGGCAGGACGGCAAGGTCGGCCTTCACATTGCGTTCGGACAGGCCGCGCACCGTCACCGTGCGGTCGCCGGCACGAGCATGAATGACGCCCTGACCGATCAAGGCGCCGGCGCCGATGAAGCCGAGGGCCAAAAGGCCGCCAACGACGGCGGCGGGGATCAGACGATTGTCGGTCATGAGGCGCTCTCCATTCGGCGGACGCTACGCCTGTCGCCCATGATCCGCCACCCAGTCCAGGGCCAGCAGGCGACAGGCGGAGGCCAAGGGGCGGCGGCCGCGATTGGCGTCGATCTCGGCCAGAAGCTGGGCCTTGCTGAGCTCGCGCGTTGCGGCAATGCGGTCCAGTACGGCCCAGAATTCGGGTTCCAGCGCGACCGAGGTCGCATGGCCCGCCAGGGCGACCGAGCGTTTGCTCAGGCTGCTCAACGCGCGGACTTCATCACGATCTCGGCCGAGGCCGGTGCGCCGTTGGTCAGGATCGCGTGGCGAGTGTCGGTGACGAACACCAGGGCGCCGGCCGCGTCGCGGATTTCGGCGCGGGCGGCATAGGTGTGGCGCGGATCGATCTGAGACGTCGGGAAGCCCAGGGTGACGCGATAGGGCGGGGCGCCGGTCAGAGGCTCGCTGGCCTCGGCCAGCACCTGGGCCGGGGCGTCGGCCAGGCTGACATCCTCGACCCTGACCGTCAGGACATGGCCGGGCGGCAGCATGATGCGCTCGCGATAGCTGGCGGTCACGTTCACGACGGTCGTTCCCGTCGTCATTTCCGGCGCGGTCGCGCAGGCGGCCAGAACCAGGGCGGCTGGCAGGATCAGGGTGGCGTTTCGCATGACGATCTCCTTTGTCGTCCTCAGTGTGTCACACTCCGGCGCAAGACGTGAGCGGCGCCGGTGTCGGTGCGATGATAAGCGGGCAGTCCGCCGCCGGAGATCGACCTTGAGCCGCCCTTTCACGATCGCCGCCATCGCCATCTGCGCCCTGATCTGGGGCACGACCTGGTATGCGATCACCCTGCAACTGGGGCCGGTCGATTCCATCGTGTCCATCGTCTGGCGGTTCGGCCTGGCCTCGGCGGTCCTGTTCGCCTTCTGCGCCGTGACGCGACGGCCGCTGCGCCTGACCTGCGCCCAGCACCTGGCTGCGATCGGGCAGGGCGCCTTCGTCTTCGCGGTCAGCTATGGCTTCGTCTATGCGGCGGAGGGACAGGTCGCGTCGGCCGTGGTCGCGGTGATCTTCGCCGCCCTGGCTTTCGTGAACCTGATCCTGTTCCGACTGATGGGCGGACAGAAGGCGGCGCCCGCCGCGTGGATCGGGGCGGCCCTGGGCGTCATAGGTGTGGGGGTGCTGTCGTACGGCCAGATCACGGCGGCGCGCGCAGGCCTCAATCCGGGGCTGGGCGTGATCTTCGCCCTGACCGCCGTCCTGGCGTCGGCGTTCGGCAATTGGTTCGCCTGGAAGGGACAGCAGGCGGGCGCGCCCGTGATGGCTGCGACCTCCTGGGCCATGGCCTATGGCACTGTAATGCTGGCCTTCTACGGCGTTGCGACCGGCGTGACCTGGCGGATCGAGCCGACGCCGCACTATGTGCTGTCGCTGCTCTATCTGTCGCTGTTCGGGTCGGTGATCGCGTTCGGCCTGTATTTCACCATCGCCCGTCAGCGTGGCTATGCCCTGGCCAGCTATATCTCGGCGCTGACGCCGCCCATCGCCATGCTGGTTTCGGTGATCTTCGAGGGCGCGCGTTTCGGCTGGAGCGCCTTGATCGGCTTGGCGCTGGTGCTGGCGGGGCAGGTGATGCTGATCCGCGCGCCCAAGACCTGAGCCGTCAGCCGTCCGATTTCGGGTCCAGCTTCTGACCGTCCAGCAGCTTGTCTGCGCGATGACGTTCCAGAGCGGACAGGGACTTATCGGCCTTGGTTCGACCGTGGACGACGCGATTGGCGGCGGCCTGCGCCTTGTCCCCGGCCTTGGCGCGTGTCTTTCGCGCCCGGTTCAGATTGACGATTTCGCCCATGATCAGTTCTTTGGCGGCTCTGCCGGCGTTTCTGCGGGCGTGGGCGCCAGCACCGCCGGCACCTGCGAGTCCGCGATGGTGGTCTGGGGAATGAACGGCTGGTCCGCCGGCCGCTCGCCCAGCCGGGTCCAGGCGTCTGCGCCGCGTCCGCGCTGGCGACCCAGTTCGAACATGGCCGTCATGGTTTCCTGATCGAACTTGAGGCTGGAGGCGGCGACATTGTCGGGAATGGCCGACAGGGCCATGTCCAGGCCATTGCGCCGCGCGAAGGCCGCCGTGATCGCCAGATGGATGCGCAGCGACGACTTGCTCATGCTGTCATAGGTGCGCGCCAGGATGCCGGACAGGCGGCCGGGCGTGACGCCGTTGTTGCGACCGACCTGACCGTTGACGATGACATAGAGGGCGCCGACGCGACCCTCGTCCTTGGGCCGGGTCCACAGCATCAGATCCTCGGGTATTGCCAGAAAGGGCGTGTTGACCCCGCCGTCGACGTGCATTTCCAGCACGACCTTGTCGTCGTCCTGAAGACCCGCGATCAGCACGGGCGGGAAGACGCCGGGAATGCTGGCGGAGGCGACCAGCACCTCCTTGAACAGTTCGCGGGCGTTCTCGTCGCCCTGGGTCGCCAGCAGGCCCATGTCCCAGATGACGGTCTGTTCGCTGTCCAGATCTGTCGTGGCGACCAGCAGGCGACGGCCCTTGGCGTGCTCGCGCGCCACGGCCTGCATCAGTTCGGGTGTGACGTTCTCGTCCACCAGGTTTCGCAGCGCTTGCGACGAGAACAGGCTGGGGTTCAGGAAGGCGGCGAAACTGCGCCAGCTCAGCAGGTTGTCAGCACCGCCGCTGGTGTAGGCGTGCTGAAGCTCGTCATCCCATTCCGAGCCCAGGAAGGCGAAGGGAGCCGCAAGGGCGCCGGTGCTGACCCCCGTGACGACATCGAACACAGGCCGGTCGCCCTGTTGGGTCCAGCCGACCAGCAGCCCGGCCCCGTAGGCCCCGTTGGCGCCACCGCCGGACAGGGCCAGGATCGAGGTCGGATGATCCGGCCGCAACCGTTCGCCGATTTCACGGGTGAAGGCCTGCAGTCGCGCGCTGTCGTTGGCGCGAATGCGGGGATCCTCGGCCTTGATCAGCGTGCCGTCGGTGATCCGAAGCGGGCCGGTTGGCCGATCCAGGGTGCCGCACGCGGTCAACGCCAAGGCCATGACGATGCCGAACAGGCCCGATCCGATCCGCCGCATGCGCTTGTTTCCAACCCTGTCTGGAGACGTGCTCTCTACCGCGTCGAGGCGGCGCCTGTCACCACATCAGAGAACAAGCGTCGCCGTTTGAAACCTGGCCTGACGCCGCGTGTTCTCACCGACAGGACAAACCGAACTGTTGGAGACAGACATGGTCGACGTTTCGCTCATCAAGGAACACCTCGAAGTCGTAGGCTCGGAAGGCGGCCACGTGGGGCGTGTCGATCACGTCCTGGGCGACCAGATCGAACTGGCCAAGCTGGATTTCGCCGGCGGCTTCAAGCACCACCTGATCCCGGTCAGCTGGGTCGAGAAGGTCGATGACAAGCACGTCCACCTGAACCTGACCCAGGAAGACGCAAAGGCGCGCTGGTCGGAAAAGCCGCACTGATCACGGCGTCTTAACGCGAATTCACGAAAGGCCTCGCTGCATAAGCGGGGCCTTATCGCTATCTAGAAGACGTCGCGTGAGGCGGCGCTGGAGCTTCGACCTTGATCCGCCTGATCCTCAATGTCCTCTGGCTCATCTTCGGCGGCTGGATTTCCGGCCTGCTGTGGCTGGTCGGTGGAGCCATCCTGGCGCTCACCGTCGTCGGCCTGCCTTGGACGTTCGCGGCGTGGCGTATCGCCAGCTATTCGTTCTGGCCCTTTGGCCGCGAGGTCGTGTGGCAGGATGCCCATCCGATGGCAGGTTGCCTGGGCGTCGTGCTGAACATCGTCTGGTTCGTCGTCGCCGGCTGGTACATCGCGCTGACGCACCTGATCATCGCGGTAGCGGAGTTCATCTCCATCATCGGCATTCCCTTCGCCCTGAAGGACCTGGAGCTGGCCAAGCTGGCGCTGGCCCCGGTCGGCCGCACAATCCGCGACAAAGCCTGACGTTCAGTCGAGGTCCAGCAGGATATCCAGCATCATCTCGCGCCGCGTCAGGAAGTTGCGCGTGACCTGATAATGGTCGGTGTCTTCGTACTCGACCCGCTCAAGCCCGTGCTCCGACGCCTGATAGATCCAGGAATTGGGATAGCCGAGCAGGATGGGGGAGTGGGTGGCGATGATCAGCTGCGACCGGGCGTTCACCAGTTCGTGCAAACGGCTGAGGAAGGAGAGCTGGCGGCTGGGCGACAGGGCCGCCTCAGGCTCGTCTAGAATATAGAGACCGTCGCCGATGAAGCGATTGTCGAACAGGGCGAAGAAACTCTCGCCATGCGATTGCTCATGCAGCGGCTTGTCGCCGAAACGGTCTGCGCCGTGATCTTCCAGATAGCTGGCCGTGGTGAAAAAGCTCTCGGCCCTCAGGAAAAAGCCGTCCTGAACACGCTGCGGCGACCGTACCGGACGCACGAAACGGTGCAGCGGCGAATGCGAGGTGCGGGTCTGGAACTGATGCTCCCGGCCGCCGCCCTCGGCGTTGAAACCCCACGCTACCGCCAGCGCCTCGATCAGGGTGGACTTTCCAGACCCGTTTTCGCCGACCAGAAAGGTGACGTTGGGGTGGAAGGTCAGCCGATCCAGGCTGCGCACGGCGGGCAGATTGAAGGGGTAGGCCTCGGCGTCCCAGCCGTCTCGGCGCTCGAAGAGGGCTTCGATCCAGTAGGGACGCTCCAGCGCGGTCATGATGTCAGCCCGGCGAGATCATCTTCTCGGGCCGCACCGCCTCGTCGAACTCGGCGTCGGTCAGATAGCCGCCGCCGACGGCTTCCTCGCGCAGGGTGGTGCCGTTCTTGTGCGCGGTCTTGGCGATCTTGGCGCAGAGATCATAGCCCAACTTGCCGTTCAGGGCCGTGACCAGCATCAGCGAGTTGTTCAAGCCGCGCGCGATATTGTCTTCGCGGGCCTCGATGCCGACGACGCAGTTGTCGGTGAAGCTGATCGCCGCGTCGGCGACCAGGCGCACCGACTGCAGGAAGTTGTAGGCCATCACCGGGTTATAGACGTTCAGCTCGAAATGGCCCTGCGAACCGGCGAAGGTGATGGCGGCGTTGTTGCCGAACACCTGGACGCAGACCTGGGTCAGGGCCTCGCACTGGGTCGGGTTGACCTTGCCCGGCATGATCGACGAGCCCGGCTCGTTCTCCGGCAGAGCCAGTTCGCCCAGGCCAGAACGCGGGCCGGAGCCCAGGAAGCGGATGTCGTTGGCGATCTTGAACAGCGAGGCGGCGACCGTGTTGATCGCGCCGTGACTGAAGACCATGGCGTCGTGCGCTGCAAGGGCTTCGAACTTGTTCGGCGCGGTCGTGAAGGGCAGGCCTGTGATCTCGGCGATCTGGGCCGCGACCTTTTCCGCGAACCCGACGGGGGCGTTCAGGCCGGTGCCGACGGCGGTGCCGCCCTGGGCCAATTCCATCAGCTTGGGCAGGGTTTGTTCGATGCGCTCGATGCCGTTGGCGACCTGTTGGGCATAGCCGCCGAACTCCTGGCCCAGCGTCAGGGGCGTGGCGTCCTGGGTGTGGGTGCGGCCGATCTTGATGATGTGAGCCCAGGCCTTGGCCTTGGCGTCCAGGGCGGCGTGCAGGTGCTTCAAGGCAGGGATCAGGTCGTTGACCACCTGTTCGGCGCAGGCCACGTGCATGGCCGTCGGATAGGTGTCGTTCGACGACTGGCTCATGTTGACGTGGTCGTTGGGGTGGACAGGCTTCTTGGAGCCGATCTCGCCGCCCAGGATCTCGATGGCGCGGTTCGAGATGACCTCGTTGGCGTTCATGTTCGATTGGGTGCCCGAACCCGTCTGCCAGACGACCAGGGGGAAGTGGTCGTTCAGCTTGCCCTCGATGACCTCGTTGGCGGCCTTGACGATGGCGTCGGTCAGGGCCGGGTCCAGCTTGCCTAGGTCGCGGTTGGTCTCGGCGGCCGCCCGCTTGACTATGCCCAGAGCGCGCACGATCGGCAGGGGCTGCTTCTCCCAGCCGATCTTGAAGTTACCCAGCGACCGTTGCGCCTGGGCGCCCCAGTAGCGATCGGCGGCGACTTCGATGGGGCCGAAGGTGTCGGTCTCTGTGCGGACGTTGCTCATGCGCGGAATCTCGTCTCTCAGGCGTGGCGATGGGTTGCGCGGGGGTGTAGCACGGTCGTCATGCAGGGCAAGAAGAGCGCGGACATCCTCACACCGGCAGGCGTCGCATGACCGCCGGCTGGATCGGAACCGGCAAGGTCCGGGCGCGCGAGGATGGCGACGCCGTCGAGATCGTCATCGACGGCCTGACCACCCAGGCCAAATACTACAAACCGCTGGTCTATGAGTTTATGCGAAAGGAATGGCGCGCCGCGCGGCCGTCCTGGGGCGACCATGTCGTGGAGATCCGCATGGAGCATGTCGGCGAGCCGCCGTGGATGGATCTCGACAACCTGGCCAAGGCCCTGCTTGATTCCATCAAGTGCTATCTGTTCCACGACGACGCTCAGGTCGCGCGGCTTCTGGTCGAACGGCGCGAGGGCGAGCGGGAGCGGATCACGATCCGCTCCTATCCTCGCAAGGACTGAGGGCGGTTATTTCTTGCGGAACTGGTCCAGCGACACGACCTTGGGCCCGTCCGAGATTGGCGACGGATCCTGAGGCGGGGTCGGCTCTTCCTCGATCTCTTCCAGAAGCTGCGGGTCCTCGAACTGCAGCAGGAACTGCACGCTGGGGTCATAGAACCGTGTGACCGCCGAATAGGGGATCACCAGGCTCTTGGGCATGCCGCCGAAGCGAAGCTTGACCGAAAAACGTTCGGGCTCGACGCGGAGGTCGTCGTACTGATGCTGCAGCACGACCGTCATCTCTTCGGGGTATTTCGCCAGGATGTCGGGCGCGACGCTGACGCCCACGGCGCGGGTCTTGAAGGTGATGTAGAAGTGATGCGCGCCGGGCAGACCTTCGGCCAGCACCCGTTCCAGCGCCGCGCGCAGGACGCCGCGCAGCGCCTCGTGCGCCAGGCGCTCATATTGCATCTCATCGACCGGAGGGGCCTGGTCGCTCATCGTCACCTCGCAACAGAGCGCGACTGATAGCGGGCCAAGCGTCCCGGCGAAAGATGCGAGGACGCTAAACCGCATCCCATTATTCGACTATCGGCGCCATTGTGCCGTTCGGCGAGGCGGCATGCCCCGCTTCATGGGTTGAGAGGGGCGGACTTATGGATGTGACCCGACGATTCCTGGGCATAGGTGCGGGGGCGGTTCTGGCGTCGCCCGGCGTTGCGGCTGCGGCGATTTGCGCCCCGCGCGATGCGATCCTGTCGTCCGGTTTCATCTATGACGACGCGCCCTATCCTCAGGCCCACGCCTCGACCGTGGTACAGGTTGCCGACGACGCCATTGCGGCCGCCTGGTTTGGCGGGACGCACGAGAAACATCCCGACGTCTGCATCTGGTTCGCACGAATGGATGGCGGGATCTGGGGCCAGCCGATCCAGGTGGCCGATGGTGTGCAAGCCGACGGCATGCGCCACCCGACCTGGAACCCGGTGCTGTTCCAATCACCGGGTGGGCCGCTGATCCTGTTCTACAAGGTGGGACCCGATCCGTTCTCGTGGTGGGGCATGGTGGTCGAATCGCAGGATGGCGGCCGGACGTGGTCCATGCCGCGACGGCTGCCCGACGGCGTGTTGGGGCCGATCAAGAACAAGCCGGTCGTCATGGCCGACGGCGCCTGGATTTCGCCGTCCAGCACGGAGGCGGGCGAGGGTATGGGCAGCCATGTCGGGGCGAACTGGCGGCTGCATTTCGAGATCAGCCGTGATGAAGGTCGAACCTGGAGCCTGACCGATCCGGTCGAATCGCCGCTGAACATCGACGCCATCCAGCCCAGCGTGCTGCTGCATGAAGGCGGGCGGCTTCAAGCGGTAGCTCGCACGCGGCAAGGCGCGTTGGCTTCGACCTGGTCGCGAGATGGCTGCCGAACCTGGAGCCCGCTCGGCGCCATCGACCTGCCTAATCCCAACTCTGGAACGGACGCGGTCACGCTGAAGGACGGACGTCATCTGCTGATTTACAATCATGCCGCCCATGCGCCCGAGACGCCAGGAAAGGGACCGCGCTGGCCGCTGAACCTCGCTCTCTCTGATGACGGCGTAGCCTGGCGCAATGTTCTGACGCTTGAGACGGAGCCTGTTCAGGCTGGCTATGCCTATCCCGCGATCATCCAGGCGGCGGACGGCCGCGTTCACGCGACATGGACGCATGACCGCCGACGCATAAGCCACGCGGTGATCGATCCGTCGAAACTGGAATAGGAAGGAAAGCGCCGGGATTCTGTTGCCAGGCTCCCGACAGGCCCCGCCCAAGGATCTGAACCCCTAGGACTTAAGATTCGAAATCACCCGAACCGCATTACGCGGCGAGAGCGACTTCTCCAGCGAAGTTATCGTTCGCAGTTAGAAAATGGCCCGATACGGTGGGCCAGGACGAGCGAAAGCAATCCTCTTTACACGTCCGTCGATGCTAGTCGGCCCCATGCTGCCTCCGCCGATAACGCGGGGAGAAAGTTGGTGGAGCCGCCGGGAATCGCACCCGGGTCCGGTCCGCTTATTACAAGCGCGTTTATCGCTATAGTCCGGCCGAAACCGGACAGGACCAATATAGGCCCTAACGCGACGTGTTCCAAGAGTGAGCTACATATAACGGGGGTTAAAAGCCACGACCCGGCATACCGACTCCGCCCTGGCCGTTGCCGGCTGCGCCCGCGCTGACGGCCCGATCCAAGCGGTCGCTTTCCGTTCTGCTGGCGGCGCGGCGCTCATCCCGCTCTGCGACAGTCATGCAGATTCGACGACGGCGATTGGTGCCCACGACAGGTTCGCTTTGGCAAACTAGGCGTGAAGAATCGTCCCGCTGGTCTCGCTGACGGTCTACATTAACTGGAGCGATCTCTGTTGCCGTTTGCGACTGAGAAGGCGATGGAGACGATGCCTGGAGAACTGCAGAAAGAACCAATGCGCTTACAAACATGCTTTTCCCTCTTTCAAAAATGGCACCGATTTAAAAACTCTTACACGGATTGAAAGGCAATATTCCAGCCTTGAGTCTGATTTCTGAACCAGGTCAGTTGTCGTTTTGCGTAGTTACGCGTCGATTGCTTCAATGCATCCGTTGCGGCTTCTAACGAAGCCGATCCATTAAGGTAGGAGGCGATCTCCCGCACACCCACCGCCTTCATGATGGGCAGTGTCGGGTCGATATTGCGCTCGATCAACGCCCAGACCTCTTCGATCGCGCCGCCCAAGAGCATTTGTTCCACGCGAATATCGCATTGCTCATAAAGACGGCGGCGGTCGATCTCCACGACATGGCCTTTCCATTGTCGGTCGCCCAACACTGGACGGGTTTGAGATTTCCATTTTGACAGGGATTTTCCGGTCGCGGCAAAAACGCTCGCCGCTCGGATCAATCTTTGACGGTCTCCCCGTTCGATGTTTTGCGCAGCAAGCAAATCTATCTCGGCCAGACGTGCCCGAAACGCGCTTTCGCCTTGGCTAAGATACTCCGCCTCCGCACTATCACGAATGATCTTTGGGACGGAGGGGATGTCAGCGAGGCCTTTGGTCAGGGCCATGAAGTAGAGGCCTGTCCCTCCAACCAATATGAACTGTCTTTCCCGCATTTGTGGGGCGTCGAGCAGATCGATCACTGACCTCGACCATTTGCCGACCGACCAGGCTTCGGCGGCGTCGGCGACTCCATACAGCCGATGGTCGGCCAGGGCTTCGTCCTCGGCGGATGGCCGCGCAGTCAGTATCCGCAGATCGGCGTAGAGTTGCTGGCTGTCGGCGTTGATGATCACAGCGCCGGTTGCACGCGCCATCTTCAGCGCGAGCGCTGACTTTCCCGAGGCGGTCGGGCCGGCGATCAGGATGATTGAGGGCGGTTGGGACAAATCGTGGCTCGCGGGACGGGTTCGAGGGCGATAGAACGCGCGCATCATCGCCTGCAAGTCTTCTGGAGACCGCCTTGGTCGAACGCACCGCCGTCCTCGCCGCCCTGGACACCGTCATCGACCCGGTTTCCGGCCAGGGGTTGGTTGCCGCCGGTCTGGTCCAAGGACTGGTGGTGGCCGATGACCGTGCGGGTTTCGCGCTTGAGGTCGATCGCAGCCAGGCCGCGGCCTATGCGCCCGTTCGTGACGCGGCGGAGGCGGCGCTGAAGGCCATTCCCGGCATGGCGCGCGTCTCCGTCATCCTGACCGCCGAGACCAAGCCCGCTGCTGCGCCACGCACGGCGGGCCTGTCCAAGGCTGCGGTCGATCAGGGCCGCGCCAAGGCCCCGGTCCCGACCGATCGTCCGGCCCATGTGCGCCGTGTCTTGGCCGTCGCCAGCGGAAAGGGCGGGGTGGGCAAGTCCACCGTCGCCGTGAATCTGGCGGCTGCGCTTGCGGCGCGCGGCCTGTCTGTCGGCATTCTCGACGCCGATGTCTATGGGCCGTCGCTGCCGACCATGCTGGGGATCAGTGGCCAGCCGGCCTATGAGGACGGGGCCATCGTGCCGCACGTCGCCCACGGACTGAAGGCCATGTCTGTTGGCCTGCTGACCAAGATGGACGACGCCATGATCTGGCGTGGACCGATGGCGTCGCAGGCTATCACACAGATGCTGACCCAGACTCGCTGGGGCACGGCCGAGGCGCCGCTGGACGTGCTGGTTGTCGATCTACCGCCGGGGACCGGGGACGTGCAACTAACCCTGATCCAGAAGACGCCGCTGGACGGGGCCGTCATCGTTTCCACTCCGCAAGAGGTGGCGCTGGCCGACGCTCGCCGCGCCCATACGCTGTTCCAGCGCGTCAATGTGCCGACGCTGGGCCTGATCGAGAACATGAGCGGGCCTGTCTTCGGTCAGGGCGGGGCAAAGGCCGAGGCCGAGCGTCTGGCTATTCCGTTCCTGGGCGATCTGCCGCTGAACGCCGCTCTGCGCGAGGGCGGCGACGCGGGGCGTCCGCCCGTCGCCGCCGATCCGTCGGGAGATATCGCCGCACTATTCGACGTCATCGCTGGCCGTATCGCCGCTGCTCTCGACCTTTAGAAAATATCTACGAGGGCGGGGTTTTCAAACGCAACCCTATTCGCCACCTTGGGTCTTACCGATACCCAAGGAGATCCTATGAGCGTCGACGCCCTGTTCAGCCCTTTCACAATCAAGGGCCTGACCCTGCCCAACCGCATCGTCATGGCGCCGATGACGCGGTCCTTCTCGCCGAACGGCATCCCGACATCCGATGTCGCAGCGTACTATCGCCGTCGCGCAGAGGGCGGCGTCGGCCTGATCGTGACCGAGGGTACGGTTGTCGAACGGCCGGCGGCGCGTAACGACGCCGCAGTGCCGGTCTTTCATGGCGAAGCCCTGCCGGAGTGGAAATCCGTGGTGGATGAGGTTCATGCCGCCGGCGGCCTGATCGCGCCGCAAATCTGGCACGTGGGATCGGCGCGCGGACGCGGCGACGACTGGACCCCGCTGGGCAAGGTCGACAGCCCTTCCGGCATGACCGCGCCGGGCAAGGCCAAGTTCGAGCCGATGACCGAAGAGGACGTCGCCGACACCATCGCCGCCTTCGGCCGCTCGGCCCGCGCCGCCCGTGAACTGGGCTTCGACGCCGTCGAGATTCACGGCGCCCACGGCTATCTGATCGATCAGTTCTTCTGGGGCGGCCTGAACGCCCGCGGAGACCGCTGGGGCGGCCCGACCATCGCCGACCGCGCCCGTTTCGGCGCCGAGGTCGTCAAGGCGGTGCGCGAGGGTGTCGGCGACGACATCCCCGTCATCCTGCGCCTGTCGCAGTGGAAGCTGCAGGATTACACCGCCCGCATCGCCGAGACGCCTGACCAGATGGTCGAATGGCTGACGCCGCTGTCGGACGCCGGGGTCGATGTCTTCCACTGTTCGCAGCGTCGCTTCTGGGAACCGGAGTTCGAGGGATCGGACCTGAATTTCGCCGGCTGGACCAAGAAGCTGATGGGCAAGCCGACCATCACCGTAGGCTCGGTTGGTCTAGACGGCGAGTTCATCGCGGCCTTCGGCGGAGAAGGCTCCAAGCCCGCTTCGCTGGACGGCCTGATGCGTCGTCTGGAGAACGAGGAGTTCGACCTGGTCGCCGTGGGCCGCGCGCTTCTTGCCGACCCGCATTGGGTGGCCAAGGTCCGCGACGGCCGCTCAGACGAGCTGCGGAATTTCGAGCGGTCGGACCTGATGACCCTGTCCTGAGACGTGAGGTGGTCGAGCTGGTTCGGTCTCTTCGAAGATCAGACCGGCTCGACGATCACGCCCGTACCGTAGCACAGCACCTCGGTCACGCCCGGCATGATCTCGGTGGCGTCGTAGCGCACGGCCAGGATGGCGTTGGCGCCGTGCGCTTCTGCATGTTTGACCAGTTCGTCATAGGCTTCCTGGCGCCCGGCCTCGGCCAGTTTCACATAGGCGCCGACGCGGCCGCCCAGCATCGACTGGACCCCGCCGATGGCGTCGGAGATGGCATTGCGCGAGCGCACCGTCACGCCGCGCACCAGGCCGATATGGCGGGTGACGCGAAAGCCGGGAAGGTCGTTGGTGGTCGTGACGTACATCTGTCTCTCCTAGCGGCGTTCCAGCACGCGAAAGGTGAAGGCGTGATCGTCCTTCTCGCCCGCCGGGTACGATTCCGACGATACCTCGACCCATGCGGTTTCGTCGAATGCAGGAAAAATGGCGTCGCCATCGGGCGAGGCATCGACCTCGGTGATGTAGAGGCGTCTGGCGCGGGGCAGGGCGGCCTCGAACAGGGCCGTGCCGCCGATGACGCAGATTTCGTCCACGCCGTCCTCTTCGGCGGTCTCGCGCCCGATCTCGATGGCTTCGTCCAAGGTGGCGCAGACCAGGGCGCCCTTGGACATGCCGTCGGTTTCGTAGGATTCGTCCCGCGTCAGCACCATGTTGAGCCGGCCGGGCAGGGGCTTGAGCGGCAGGCTCTCCCAAGTCTTGCGGCCCATCAGGCAGGGCTTGCCCACGGTGATGGCCTTGAACCGCTGCAGGTCCGAGCGCAGTCGCCAGGGCAGATCGCCGTCGCGGCCGATGACGCCGTTGCGACCACGCGCGACGACCAGAGAAATGATGGGCTGGGGCAAGAACCTTGACCGTATCGATGCGTTGAGGTGGCCCAACCCATGAACGCGAGCCCCCTCATGAGCAAGTACATCCCCGCCATCGTCGTCGGTTTCCTCGTCGCAGTCGTCGTCAGCGGCGGTCTGGCGTTCTTTTTCTCATCCGCAGGCGCGGACGCCGGCTATCTGCCGATGATGGTCGGGGCCTTCCTGGGTATATTCACGGCCTACATCATGGCCAATCTGGCGGGCACCAAGCTAGGCAAGGCGGCGACGCCGGAGCAGAAGCAGGCGGTTCTGGAGGCACGGCCCGAACCGGGACAGGCGCTGCTGATCGTTTATCGCGAAGGCTTCGTGGGCAAGGCGGCGGGCATGGACCTGTCGGTGGATGATCGGTTCGTGGCCCAGTTGAAGAGCCCGCGCTTCACAGCCATTTCGGTCTCGCCAGGCGGCCACCAGCTGTCAATGGCGTTCGGCGGCCTGGCCGGCAAGCAGAACAAGCCGACGCTTGAGGGCTTCATCGCCGCGCCCGGCGACGTGATCGCCTTCCGCGCCACCATGCAGATGGGCATGATGAAGAACCGGATCGTGGTCGAACGCATCGAGAGCGACGAGGCCCTGCTCCAGCGCCTGAAGCCGATGATCATGATCGCGCCGGAGGTTTAGGCTACAGTCTGAGGCTCCAGCCACTTCAGCCATTTGCGCTGCATGGCCTGGTCCAGATCGACCCCGGCCCGAGCGCAATAGATCAGCAGCATGCCCAGTATGTCCGCCGCCTCGTCGCCCAGCGCCTGGGCGTCGGGCGCACCCCGCCCGCGGTTGGTCAGGCGCAGATGCTCGGCCGTCAGCTCACCCAGCTCTTCCTGAAGTTTCAGCAGCGCCCAATCCCGGTCGCGGTCGATGTCGTGTTCGGCGGCATAGATGTCGGAGATGCGCAGGACAGAGACGGTGAGGTCTTTCAGGTCCATGTCTTCAACGCCGCTCCACCGTCACGCCGTCAGCGGCGAAGGTCTGGAGCCGCGCGCGAGCGGCGGCGTCGTTCAGGGCATAGGCGTCGAGAAAATCCTCGGTCGCGCGAACGATCTGATCGAAACGCTCGCCGTCCGCCGTTCCGGGCAGTTGATGATCCGCCCCGGCGAAGATCATCAGGGTCTTGTCTCCGGCAGGGCTGGCGTCGAAGGCGGTGCGATGATCTCGCCAGTCGTCAGCGAAACCCGGAACCAGATCCCGGTCGCCGGTGATCATCAGCAGCGGACCGTCGAGGGTGCGATAGGTGTCGGGCGTCACGACGTTGGGGATGTTCCCGGCCGAGGAAAAAGCGATCACGCCCTTCACCGCCGGATCGCCCATGGGGCCGGCGACAGTCACGGCCCCGCCCTCGATCAAGGACATCAGGGAGCCGAAGGAATGGCCTGCCACGATCAGGGGTTTGTCAGGATGCGTGCGCGCAGCCTCAGTACGAGCGACGCCGAGATCGACCAGGCGCGTCACGAAGGCGACCTGGCCCGTCGCGTCGCGATTGGGGTGTTTTTGAGAATCGACATGCAGTGGGGCGATGACGGTGAAGCCATGTTGCGCCCACGCCGACAACAAGCGCCGGTAGGCTTCGGGCGCGCCGCCGAAACCATGGCTGAAGACGACGACGCCGCGTTCATCTGGCGCGGTCCAGACATCCAGCAGTACGGCGCGGCCGTCCGATGCGGGAACAGACAGGCGAGTCGAGGCGATCGCCGTCGTCTGCTGGCCTGGGGCGACCTGAAGCGCCGCGGCGGGCGTGATGGGCGCGGCCAGAAGTAGGAGACTGGCCAGTCCGGCAAGAACAGGGCGAATCGACATCGACGACTCCGAGATCAGAAGGGTGTCAGACCGCGACCTGAGCCTTGATGTGCGGCCAGGCTTCGTAACCGTCGAGCGTGAAGTCGGACAGGTCGAAGGCGAACAGGTCGGTCTTGGGAGCGATGTGCATGACGGGCAGCGCCAGGGGCTCGCGCGTCAGCTGAAGCTCGGCCTGTTCCAGGTGGTTCAGATAAAGGTGGGCGTCGCCGAAGGTGTGGACGAAGTCGCCGGGCTCCAGCCCCACGACCTGGGCCAGCATCATGGTCAGCAGGGCGTAGGAGGCGATGTTGAACGGCACGCCCAGGAAGACGTCGGCGCTGCGCTGATACAGCTGGCAGCTCAGCTTGCCGTCCGCGACGAAGAACTGGAACAGGCAGTGACAGGGCGGCAGGGCCATGTCGTCGACGTCGGCCGGGTTCCAGGCGGTGACGATGTGGCGGCGGCTGTTGGGGTTGGTCTTCAGCCCGTGGACCAGTTTCTCGATCTGGTCGATGACGCGGCCGTCGGGGGCTGTCCACGAGCGCCACTGTTTGCCATAGACCGGACCCAGCTCGCCGTCGGCGTCGGCCCATTCGTCCCAGATGCGGACGCCGTTGTCCTTCAGGTAGGCGATATTGGTCTCGCCGCGCAGGAACCACAGCAGTTCCACGATGATCGAGCGCAGGTGCAGCTTCTTGGTCGTCAGGACCGGGAAGCCCTTGGACAGGTCGAACCGCATCTGGCGGCCGAAGACGCCCAGGGTGCCGGTGCCCGTGCGGTCGTCCCGACGCACGCCATTGTCCAGGATATCGCGCAGCAGGTTCAGATACTGCCGCTCGGGATGATCGGCGGGCGCGGCGGCGATGCGGGCCTGAACGTCGGCCTGAAGCGTGGCGTGGATCATCTGAACGGTCATGGCTTCAAGGTGCCTCAGAATTCGATTCGGGGTCGCGGCAAATCGGCGTCGTCCACAGGAATTGATTCGCTCGGACACGGGTGATCGGCCTCGCGCTTTCGCAGCGAAGTTGATGGAGGGCTGGGCGGAGCGCCGGGCCTTCGCCCGGAATGTGATTAGAGATTACCGTTTCGACGAAGGGTTGACGCTCCGCGCGGGTGGTTGGCCTGCAAGCTCGGGGCGTCGAGCGGTGGCGGTCTTATCGCCTAACCCCATAAGCCTGCGACGGGTCGGCAGGGTCTGCGAAACCCCGTCCCGAGTGCGATCGAGTATCCCCCTCGACCCTCCGACACCGCTCCATGAGTCGATGTCAGCGCGAGCCGTTTCAGACCCGCTCCCGTTCCATCCGCTCCCGCCGCCGCAAGGTCGCAGGCCAAGCGAGCCCTCCATGCGACGGGACGGGTGTAGAATACGCCCGTTTCGGCGGGGGGATGGGAGAAGGGGGACATAAATCGGCAAGCGATTGGATTCGCTGCGAATGGACCAGCGTCATTGTGCGGGTTGGCGAGCGTTTCTCCCTCCCCTTCATGGGGAGGGGCGGCGAAGCAGAGCGTAGCCGGGGTGGGGACGTGTGAAGCGGTTCGCCCGCTCTTACGGCCCCACCCGGATCGCTGCGCGATCGTCCCTCCCCATGAAGGGGAGGGAGAGGCGCTTGTGGGGCTTCAAGCTCCTCCACCGCTTGTAGGAGGAGACGGTGAGGTCAGCCGCCGAAACCGCCTTCGTCGAGGAAGGCCTGTTCCTCTGTCGTCGTCTTGCGGCCCAAGGCGGCGTTGCGGTGGGGGAAGCGGCCGAAGCGGACGATGATGTCGCGGTGGAGCTTGCCCCATTTCTCCAGCTCTTCGTCGCCGGCGATCAGGGTCATGTAGCGGTTCTGATCCTCGATCCGTTCGGAGTGTTCGAAGGGCAGCAGGAGGAAGTTCTTCAGCTCGGGTTCGACCTGAAGATGGAGGTCGCGCGCCACGGCCTGATTGGCGAACATCAGGGCCAGGGGGTCGGTGGCGAACTGATGCGCCGTGCCGCGGAAACTGTTCCTGGGATACTGATCCAGCATAATCAGCAGGGCCAGGGCGCCTTGCGGCGTCGCCATCCAGTCGTCCAGTTCGCGGCGCGCCGCCGCCCAGTGGACCGCGCGGCCATGGTCGCGGAAGTCGGTGTCGAACGCCTCATCCTTGGCGAACCACTTTTCGGGACCGGCCTCTTTCCAGAAGGCGACGACGGAGGAAGGGGTTATGAAGACGGCCATGAGCCAGACCTTATCCAATCCGCTGCCCGTCTTCCATGACCGCGACTGCGACCTTTCGATCATTCGCGGCAAGCGCGTCGCCATGATCGGTTACGGCAGCCAGGGACGCACCCATGCGTTGAACCTGCGCGATTCGGGCGTGACCCACATCGTCGTGGGACTCAAGGCGGGGTCGAAAACGCGTGAGGTTGCGCATGCGGACGGGTTCGAGGTGATGACGGCCGCCGAGGCCGCCGCAGGCGCCGACGTGATCGCCGTCATGACCTCGGACGAGGCGCATCGCGATCTGTGGCGCGACGAGCTGGAGCCGAACGTGCGGCCGGGGGCGGCCCTGGTGTTCGCGCACGGCCTGTCGGTGCGGTTCGGCCTGGTTCAGCCGCGCGCCGATCTGGACGTCATCCTGGCGTCGCCCAAGGGGATCGGGCCGCGCATCCGCGACCTGTATGAGGCGGGGGAGGGGGTTTTCTGCCTGTTCGGAGTGCATCAGGACGCGACAGGCGGCGCCCATGCCCTGGGCCTGTCCTATGCAGCGGCGCTGGGGTGCGGGCGCAAGGGCATCCTGGAAACGACGATGCGCGACGAGTGCGAGAGCGACCTGTTCGGGGAACAGGTGGTGCTGTGCGGGGGGATCGCCGAACTGATCGATTCGGCCTTCATGAAGCTGGTGGACGCCGGTTATCCGCCCGAAGTGGCCTGGTTCGAGTGTTTCTACGAGACCAAGCTGGTGACCGATCTGATGTATGAACGGGGCATCGCCGGGGCCTTCGCCAAGATTTCCAACACCGCAGAATACGGCGCCTACCTGACCGGGCCGCGCATCATCAACACTGCGTCGCGCGAGGCGATGGATCAGGTACTGGCCGAGGTTCAGTGCGGGGATTTCGTGAGACGGCTGATGGCCGATTACGACGCCGGCTCGCCGGACCTGTTGGCACGGCGCAAGGCGCTGGGGCTGCGGACGATCGAATCGGTGGGGGCGCATCTGAACGCCGTGGCGCGCCAGGCGATGGAGACGGCGGCGAACGACGATTGAAGCGATCAGCCGTCGCGGCGGGTGAAAACCCGCCGTCGCGTCGTCGATGTCTTGAAAAGAGAAGATGGTCGGAGTGAGAGGATTCGAACCTCCGACCCCTGCGTCCCGAACGCAGTGCTCTACCAGGCTGAGCCACACTCCGACCGTGGGGGCTGGCCTGGCGGCGTCGCCCCGAAGTGAGGACGCGGCTTATAGCCATGGGTTCAGGAGGCCGCAAGCGCCCATTTCACCCCATCTTCGCGGCGTGTGAAAATAGTCCTGAAAGAGGGTGTTGCATCCCAAAACAGCTTGGCGTATCTGACCGCCTCCGCCGCACAGAGTGCTTCGGAAACGCCGGTCCTGCTGGGGAATGGTGTAATGGTAACACTACGGTTTTTGGTACCGTCATTCTAGGTTCGAGTCCTAGTTCCCCAGCCATCGGCCGACAAAGGTCGGCGCCGCCGAACCACTTCACAGCTTCAGCATTATGATCTGCACCAGGGCTTCCGTTCGGACGCCCGGCTGCCTAGCTTGACTGCAGAGTGCTGCTGAGGAGAACGACGATGGTCACCGCCCGTGAAAAACGCCTGGCGCCGCTGAGAACGCCGACCAGCCTGTCGGAGGAGGCGACGCGCGATATTTCCGCCGCGTTGACCACGCTGCTGGCCGATACGTTCGCCCTCTACATCAAGACCAAGAACTTCCACTGGCACGTGTCGGGGCCGCATTTCCGCGACTATCACCTGATGCTGGACGAGCAGTCGGCGGAAATCCTGGCCATGACCGATCCGATGGCCGAGCGGGCGCGCAAGATCGGGGGCACGACGCTGCGTTCCATCGGTCAGATCGCCAGGGAGTCGCGCGTGTTGGACAATGACGCCGACTATGTCGATCCGCTCGACATGCTGGCCGAGCTTCGCGATGACACCGGCGAACTGATCGGCCGAATGCGCGAGGTTCACGATCTGTGCGACGAACATAACGACATCGCCACCGCCAGCCTGCTGGAGAACTGGATCGACGAGAGCGAGAAGCGCGTCTGGTTCCTGTTCGAATCGGGACGGCGCGGCAACGGCTGAGGAACCGCAGCGCTCGCGCCGTCTTATGTATCATCGATAGTCCATTCGCAGACGGCGCAGGAGAGGCGTGTGAAGCAGGGAGCGGTGATCTGCGGATTGGCGATGGCCAGCGCCCTTGCGGCCTCGCCTGCGTCGGCGGACATGTCCAAAGCGTTTGGAAACACGATCGTCTCCCACTATCCGAACGGACAGTGGGTCAGGCATTATTTCGAGCCGGACGGGCGCTATACGTCGCAGTTCTCTGACGGGCGGCGGCTGAGCGCGCGCTGGTCGGCCGAGGGAGACAAGATCTGCCTGAGCGGCTTCAGCCCGCGTCAGATCCTGCCGCGCTTCTGCAGCCGGATGATCGTGGCCGATATCGGCGATACCTGGCTGGCGCGCGATCCGCTGGGGCGGTCCATTCGCAACGAACTGGTCGCCGGGCGTCGCTGAGCCCCTTGCCCTGATCGCCGTCACCCTCTAGAGGCGACGGCCTGCCCATGCGGATGTGGCGGAACTGGTAGACGCACTAGATTTAGGTTCTAGCGCCGAGAGGCGTGGAGGTTCGAGTCCTCTCATCCGCACCAAAGCAAAAAGGCCCCGGATCGCTCCGGGGCCTTTCTTCTTTTTTGGCCTACCGCCCTTTGGGCTACTTGAGGCCGTTAGTTTAGCGGATCGGCGGAACGGGCGGCGGCGGTGCGTCGCTGTCGGTCTCGTGGACCTCGATCAGGCCGCGACCCAGATGGCTCTTGCGATAGCCATACAGGAAGTAGATCACCAGGCCGATGCCGCCCCAGATCGGCAGCACCATCTTGGCGTCGTGCGGCAGGTTCCAGAACAGGAAGGCGCAGCCGAAGGCCGACAGGGGCGCGAAAACCCAGATCAGCGGCGTGCGGAACGGACGCTTGCGGTTCGGTTCCTTGACCCGAAGAATCAGCACGGCCAGCGACACCATGAAGAAGGCGAACAAGGTGCCGGAGTTCGAGATGTCCGCAAGCTGACCGACAGGGAACAGGGCGCCGGCGATAGCCACCGCGACGCCGGTGCAGGCCGTCACGATATAGGGCGTCTTCCACTTGGGGTGAATCTTGGTCAGGCCTTCAGGCAGCAGGCCGTCACGCGCCATCACGAAGAAGATGCGGGTCTGGCCGTAGATCATCATCAGGATGACCGAGGGCAGGGCCAAGAGAGCAGCAGTGCCCAGGGCGTTGCCGATCTGCGGATGGCCGATCACGCGCAGGACGTGGGCCAGGGCTTCGTTGGAGCAGACCAGCGCCTCGCTGTTGGACGGCAAGGCGCAGGCGGCGACGAAGGCGGGCGAGCCGGGTTGGACGGCTTCGCCGGCCGCGCCGAGCACCGGCTGGGCGCCGATGGCGCCAGCTGCACCCAGGGCGACCAGCAGATAGAAGATGGTGCAGATGGCCAGCGAGCCGATCAGGCCGATCGGCACGTTGCGTTGCGGGTTCTTGGTTTCTTCGGCCGCCGTCGAAACGGCGTCGAAGCCGACATAGGCGAAGAAGATCGAGGCGGCGGCGCCGACGATGCCCATGCCCGAATAGGCGCCGAACAGGCCGTTGGGCGCGAACGGCGACAGGTTGGCCGACTTGATGACCGGCAGGGTGATGACGATGAAGACGGTCAGGGCCGCGACCTTGATCAGGACAAGGACGGCGTTGACGCGCGCCGATTCCGTGGTCCCAAGCATCAGCAGGCCGGTGACCAGCAGGGCCACGACGATGGCCGGGATGTTGACGATCCCCGCCGAGAAGTCGGGCGTGGGGATGAAGCCGTTCATGGCCCAGGTCGGTCCGGCGGACAGAAGGTCAGGGAAGTTGAACCCCAGCCCCTGTTCTATCAGCCCCAGGACATAGCCGGACCAGCCGACCGACACGGCGGCGGCGGCGACAGCATATTCCAGGATCAGCGCCCAGCCGACCGTCCAGGCCAGCAGTTCGCCCATCACGGCGTAGGTATAGGTGTAGGCCGAGCCCGAGACCGGGGCCATAGCGGCCAGTTCGGAATAACAGAGCGCCGCGACAGCGCAGACGGCGCCGGCGATGACGAAGCTGACCATCATGCCCGGGCCGGCTTTTTGCGAAGCCGCAGCCGTCAGGACGAAGATCCCGGTGCCGATAATGGCCCCGATCCCCAGAAGCGTCAGTTGAATAGGACCAAGCGACCGATGAAGCGATTTCTTCTCGGCCGTGGCTAGGATCGCGTCGAGCGACTTAACGCGCCACATAAAATACCCCCACGGTTTGATGCAGCCCCTCGGCTGCTTGGGGCGGACGCTAGCGACGGATGAGGCGGCGCGCAACGCGCATGACGAGGGGGTTAAGGCGTGACGACGCTTTCGTGATCAGTGTGCATCGGGCTAGAGGCGGGGCATGCTGCCCATCCACACCGTTCTGGAACCGCTGAAAGCCGTCCTGTCGCAAAGCAATACGGCGGTGCTGGCCGCGCCGCCGGGGGCCGGCAAGACGACGGTCGTGCCCCTGGCCCTGCTCGACCAGCCTTGGCTGGAGGGCAAGGTGCTGGTGCTGGAGCCGCGACGCCTGGCCGCACGGGCGGCGGCCGACCGGATGGCCAGGACGCTGGGCCAACAGGCGGGTGAGACCGTGGGGTATCGCACCCGGTTGCAGAGCAGCATCGGGCCGAAGACGCGGATCGAGGTGATCACCGAGGGCGTCTTCACGCGCATGATTCTGGACGATCCGGGTCTGGAGGGCGTGGGAGCGGTTCTGTTCGACGAGTTTCACGAACGCAGCCTGGACGCCGACCTGGGGCTGGCGCTGGCGCGCGAGACGCAAGGCCTGTTGCGCGAAGATCTGCGTTTGCTGGTCATGTCGGCGACGCTGGATGTGGTGGGGGTGTCGCGACTGCTTGACGGTGCGCCTGTCATCGAGGCCGAGGGGCGGGCCTGGCCGGTCGAGACTCGGTATCTGGGCCGCAATCCGTCCGAACGGTTCGAAGAGGCCGTGGCGCGGGCCTGTCTGACGGCGCTGGGCGAGCAGACGGGGTCGATGCTGGTCTTCCTGCCGGGGCAGGGCGAGATCCACCGGGTCGCGCGGATCGTAAACGACCGGCTGCGACTGCCGAACGTCGATGTCGTGCCTCTGTATGGCGGGCTGGACCGGGCCGAGCAGGACCGGGCCATCGAACCGGCGACGCCGGGACGGCGCAAGCTGGTGCTGGCGACCGCGGTTGCGGAAACCAGCCTGACCATCAAGGGCGTGCGGGTGGTGATCGACGGCGGCCTGTCGCGGGTTCCGCGCTTCGAGCCGTCCAGTGGCCTGACCCGGCTGGCGACGGTCAAAGTCAGTCGCTCCTCGGCCGAACAAAGACGCGGCCGCGCCGGACGCACCGAGCCGGGCGTCTGCTATCGCCTGTGGGACGAGGAACAGACGCGCGGTCTGGTCCCGCATCAGCGCCCGGAAATCCAGGAGGCGGACCTGACCGGCCTGGCGCTGGACCTGGCGCGATGGGGCGCGCGGTCGGTCGAGGGGCTGGCGCTGCTGGACCCGCCGCCGGCCGGGGCCATGGCCGAAGCGCGCAAGGTGCTGATGCGACTGGGGGCGCTGGATGCGGACGGGGGGCTGTCGAAACATGGGCTGCGGCTGACGCGGATTCCGCTGTCGCCGAGGCTGGCCCATATGGTGGCCGTGGCGTCGGACGGGGGCGATGCGATGACGGGCGCGCGGATCGCGGCGGTGCTGAGCGAGCCGGGCTTGGGCGGATCGGGCGTGGATCTGGCGGATCGGCTGATCGGGCTGGAGCGGGATCGGTCACAAAGAGCGCGCGACGCGATGAAGCTGGCGGATCGTTGGGCGCGCGCGGCGGGCGGTGGGGCGGGCCAGAGGATCGATCCGGGGCTGCTGCTGGCCGAGGCCTTTCCCGAGCGGATCGCCAGGGCGCGGGGCAAGGCGGGCGAACTGTTGCTGGCCAGCGGACGCGGGGCGGTGCTGGAGGCGACGGATCACCTGGCACGGGAACCCTGGCTGGCGGTGGCGGAACTGGGTGGCGGCGACGCGCGCGACCGGGTGCGACTGGCGGCGGCGCTGGATGCAGATCGGATCGAGACCGACCTGGCGCGGCTGATCTCGGTCGAGGACCGGCTGGTGCGCGAGCCGTCGGGGCGTTCGGTGATCCGCCGGTCGCGGCGCATCGGGGCCATCGTGCTGGATGAAAAGATCGTGGGCGCGCCGGATGCGAAGACCTTGACCACCGCCCTTCGAGCCGAGGTCGAGGCGGACGGGCTGGGCGCGCTGAAATGGGGCGAGCAGGCGTCTGGTCTGCGCGCACGGCTGGCCTTTCTGCATGATCGCGACCCAGTCTGGCCCGATGTTTCGGACGCGGCTTTGCTGGCGGCGCGCGAGGACTGGCTGTGGCCCTTGCTGGAAGGGGCCAAGTCGCTGCAGGAGATAGCTGACGGTCGGCTGGCTGAGGCTCTACGCGGACTGATCTCTTGGGATTTGCAAAGGCGTCTGGACGAACTCGCGCCCACGCGTCTGGTCACGCCGCTGGGGTCGGCCGCCATCGATTACGGCGCCGAGGGCGGGCCGCGCGTCGACATTCGCGTGCAGGAGCTGTTCGGCGTGAAGACGCATCCGACCGTCGGTGGCGTGCCGTTGACCCTGGCCCTGCTGTCGCCGGCGCGACGGCCCGTGCAGGTGACGAAGGACTTGCCGCGCTTCTGGGCCGGTTCCTGGGCGGCGGTGCGGGCCGAGATGCGGGGGCGCTATCCACGTCACCCCTGGCCCGAGAACCCGGCCGAGGCGCAACCGACGAACCGGGTGAAGCCGCGCGGGACCTGATCGCCTTGACGCGACGGCAGGGAAACGGGCATCGCTGAGGGCAACTGGGAGCCTACGATGTCCGACGCCGTCCTGCCGAAGAACTCCACCGGTCGCGTGCTGTTCGCCAGCCTTATCGGCACGACGATCGAGTTCTTCGACTTCTACATCTACGCCACCGCCGCCGTGCTGGTGTTTCCGGTGCTGTTCTTCCCCGGCGAAGATCCGGGCACGGCGCTGTTGTCGTCGTTCGCCACCTTCTCCATCGCCTTCTTCGCGCGGCCCATCGGGGCCCTGGCCTTCGGGCATTTCGGGGACCGGGTCGGGCGCAAGGCGACGTTGGTCGTGGCCCTGATGACCATGGGCCTGTCGACCGTGGCGATCGGCCTGTTGCCGACGCACCAGCAGGTCGGTCTGTTGGCGCCCCTGCTGCTCGCCTTGTGCCGGTTCGGCCAGGGGTTGGGCCTGGGTGGCGAATGGGGCGGGGCCGTGTTGCTGGCGACCGAGAATGCGCCGCCGGGAAAGAAGGCCTGGTTCGGCATGTTCCCCCAGTTGGGCGCGCCTATTGGCTTCATCCTGTCGACGACATCCTTCATCGTCCTGACCTCGACCATGAGCGAGAGCGCATTCGAGGCCTGGGGCTGGCGCATTCCGTTCCTGGCCAGCGCCATCCTGGTGTTCGTGGGTCTGTGGGTGCGACTGAAGATCACCGAGACGCCCGAGTTCCAGAAGGCCGTGGATCGCGACGAGCGGGTCAAGGCGCCGGCCGTGACCCTGTTCGCCCATCACAAGGCCGCGCTGGTGCTGGGCACGTTCAGCGGAGTGACGACCTTCACCCTGTTCTATCTGATGACGGTGTTCGCCCTTGGCTGGGCGACGACGGGGATGGGGCTGGCGCGGGCCGATGTTCTGCCGATCCAGTTGATCGGCGTGCTGTTCTTCGCCGCATGCATTCCGGTGACGGCGCTGCTGGCCGACCGATACGGTCAGGTGAAGGTGCTGATCTGGTCGTCGGTGGGGATCGGCCTGTTCGGCTTTTTGTTCGCGTCTTTGTTCGGAGGCGGGCTGACCGGCTTGCTGATCTTCTTTGCGCTGGGGTTCGCCCTGATGGGCTGCACCTATGGCCCCATCGGCGCGGCCATGGCGCGGCCGTTCCCGACAGCGGTGCGCTATACCGGCGCGTCTATGGCCTTCAATCTGGCGGGCATTCTGGGGGCGTCGCTGGCGCCCTATATCGCGCTGAAGCTGGCGGAGCGGTTCGGGCCGGGGGCCGTGGGCGGCTATCTGGTGATTTCGGCCCTGGTCACCATCGTCGCCCTGTGGGGCATGGGGCGTGTGGCGCCCGAAGAGAAACGCTAGGTTTCGTCGGTCGCGGCATAGACCATGATGCCGGTGGCTATGGCCAGGTTCAGGCTGTCGGCCCGGCCGCGCATCGGGATCTTGACGTTGACGTCGCACGCGGCCGCCAGATCATCGGTCAGGCCGGCCTGTTCATTGCCCATCAGGATCAGCGACGGCTGTTTCATGACCGCCGAGCGGTGGCTGACCTTGGCGTCCAGGCGGGTGCCGACGACGCTGCCGGGCCAAGTCTGACGCCAGGCCAGGAAGGCCTCGGGCGTGGTCTTGGTGATCGAGACGGCGAAGACCGAGCCCATCGTGGCGCGCACGGCCTCGACCGAATAGGGATCGACGCAGTCGCCGATCAGGATGACCCCGCCGCAACCGGCCGCGTCCGCCGTGCGGATAATGGTGCCCAGATTGCCCGGATCGCGCACCTGCTCAAGCGCGACCCAGCAGGGGGCGGAGGCGGGGTTAAGGCTGTCCAGAGGGGCATAGGCCTGTTCGAACACGCCGAGCACGGTCTGCGGATTGTCGCGGCGGCTGATCTTTTCCAGGATGGCGTGGGTGACGACGACGATGTCGCCGCCGGCCTTGATCGTTTCGGACTTGGCGCGGTCCAGCAGGGGGTGGGGGCGGGCGTCTTCGCCGACCAGCAGCATTTTGGGCGAGCGGCCCTGGTCCAGCGCCTCGCCGATGAACTTCAGACCCTCGGCCAGGAAGGTCCCGGTCAGATCGCGTTCCTTGCGCATGTGCAGGGCGCGGACGCCCTTGACCGTGTCGTTGGTCAGGGAGGTGATGACGCGATAGGCGTCTTGGGCGCTCATTTGCTCCACCGCGCGAAGAAGGACAGGCCGATGGCGCGGGCGTCCGGGCCGTCTTCCGACAAGGCCAATTCGCCCCAGTCGATCCGGCCGCCTCGACCTTCAGTCGCCTCGACCATCAGGTGCGCCAGGGACAGGCCCGAAACGCGCGCCGCATAGGCGTTCAGCAACAGGAAGTCGGCGTCGTCGGCCAACAGGGCGACGCAATCCTTCAACAGGGCCGGCATGTCCTCGAACAGGCGCCAGACTTCGCCCGTCGGGCCGCGACCGTATTTGGGCGGGTCCAGAATGATGCCGTCATATTTCGATCCGCGCCGAACCTCGCGGGCGACGTATTTGCGCGCGTCCTCGACGATCCAGCGGATCGGATGCTGGGCCAGGCCCGACTGTTCGGCGTTCTCGCGGGCGTAGGCGACCGACTTCTTGGAGGCGTCGACGTGGGTGACCTCGGCGCCGGCTGCGGCGGCGGCCAGGCTGGCGACGCCGGTGTAGCCGAAGAGGTTCAGGATCTTCGGCGCCCGGCCGGCTGTGCGCTCGAAGTCGCGCACGCGATTGTCCAGCCATTCCCAGTTGGCGGCCTGTTCAGGGAAGAAGGCCAGGTGGCGGAAGGGGGTAAAGCGGCCGGTGAACTTCACGTCGCGCCATTTCAGAGGGAAGGCGTCGATGGGGCCGTGTTGGTCGAACTTCCAGCGGCCGGAATCTTCCTCCTCCTGCTGGGGGTCGAAGGTCGCTGTGGCGTTTTCGAAGGCCGCTGGATCGCGCGGGGACCAGAAACATTGCGGTTCGGGCCTGACCACAGTGTAACGGCCGTAGCGTTCCAGCTTCTTGCCGTCGCCGGAATCCAGCAGGGCGTAGTCGGACCAGCCGGAGGTCACGAGCGTTTCGGGAGTTTTTGAAAGGACGGGCGCCATCGTCGGGCTGATAGGCGCTCAGGCGGCCTCGCGTCCAGACTCCTGCGCCACGACGGTCAATTCCGGCGCATGGACTTCGCCGTCGTGCGGGGTCTTGTCCCAGACGTGAGGCTCGACGACCAAGCGCCAGGCGGCGTGGACGAAGGCCAGGCTGAGCAGGGACCAGTAGGCGGGGGCGGCCAACATGTCGCCGAGACGATAGTCCAGTCCCGCGCGCTTGGCGCCGACGGCGTAACCCATCCAGGCGGCAATTACGCCCAGGGCCAGGACGCCTAGAGACCCTGCGGGCGTCGCCGGCGCGATCCCGGCGTGGAGCCCGACCATTAGCGCCGAAGCGAGCCAGGCCAGGGTCGGGGCATGGGCCGCGGCCGACAGGATGCCTGCGCCCAGCGTCATGACCAGCGACAGCAGTCCGCGTCGCCCCAGGCCAAGCGGTCGTCGGGTGTGGACGCCCCAGGTCTGCATATAGCCCTTCAGCCACCGGGTCCGCTGAGGCAGCCAACGGTCCAAAGCGCCGGGCGGGGTCTCCCAGGTCGGGCAGTCGATAACGTCCAGCTTCCAGCCCAGCGACCAGAGCCGAAAGCCGAGGTCGGCGTCCTCGGTCACATTGTGCGCGTCCCAGCCGCCAGCGGCGCGCAGGGCGGTCATTCGGATGTGGTTGCTGGTGCCGCCCAAAGGGAAGGGCAGGCCCAGCCGCGCCATGCCCGGCAGCGTCACCTCAAACAAGGCAGCGTATTCGAAGGCGAACTGTCGATCCAGGAAGGCGGAGCCGGGCCGACCCGAGGGGCGGATGCGCAGCGGCGCCTGGAGGCATCCCAGCCGGGGTTGAGCGACGAAGCGCGCCGCCGCCTGGCGCAATTGTTGCGGATGCGGTCGGTCCTCCGCGTCGTAGATGGTGACCAGATCGCCCGCAGCCTGTCTCAGGGCGTGGTTCAGTGCGCGGGGCTTCGTCAGGGGCGAGCCGGGCGGGACGACCACAATCTTGATCCAGAACGGGCGCGGCGTGGCCTGTGCAACGGCGAGTGTGGCGTGGTCGTGCGTCTCCAGGACGATGAAGGCTTCGATCCGATCGGGCGGATAGTCGATGCGGGCCAGGTTTGCGATCAGTTGCGGCGTCACCGCCGCCTCGTCATGCAGCGCCGCCAAGATGGTGTAGCGTGGCCATACGATAGGTCGAGCGCAGGGCTTTGGTCGGCGCAGGCTGGCGATCGCGACGACGGTCTTCCAGATCGCCGAGACGACGAAGGCGGCCTGGAACAGAACAAGCAGCGCCAGGAAGGCGGCTTGAGGCCAGCGGACCAGGGCGGCAGCGGAGCCCAAGGCCAGCAAGATCATCGCCGTGATCTGAAAACCGCTGGGCATGCGGCGCGCGGCGCCATTCCTGCGAGGCGTGATCCCCGGATGTGTCCAGACCTCCATGTCGCCGCCCCCCGCATCTCCACAACCGTTAATCGCTATTTGAAACAACCGCGTTCGGCAAGCTGGTTGGCGTCTGGGACGGATTGTCGCTATTCAAGGCGCCTTACCCGGAGCAGCCGCTTGTCTGACGTTTCGAACTCTTCGCGCACGACCCGAAAGCCCAAGGGCGAAGGCCATTCGCGACGCGGCGAAATCCTGACGGCGGCGGAGCGCATCTTCGTCGAGCACGGCTATGAGGGCGCGACGATTCGCAAGATCGCGGACGAGGTTGGCCTGTCGTCCACGGCGCTCTACATGCATTTCCCCGACAAGGGCGCGATCCTGCAGGAGATCTGCCGCGACGCCTTTTCGCGCCTGATCGCGGCCAATGCGGCTGTGGCGGACGAGGATGCCCCGCCGATACGCCGGTTGCGTCGGATGATCGAAGGCTACGTCGATTTCGGTTTCGCCCATCCCAACGCCTATCGCCTGATCTATCTGACGCGGCCGGTCGAGGCGCGCGAGGGCGCCCAAGATATGGCGCGCGAACTGGGCGGCGGTCTGTTCACGACGCTGGAAGCGTCGGTGGCTGACGCGGTGACGGCCGGCGACCTGAAAGGCGATCCCAGCGTCTTAGCCCAGGCCATATGGGCGACGGCGCACGGGGTGGTGTCGTTGATGATCACCAAGCCGTATTTTCCGTGGGCGGATCGTCAGACCTTGGTTGACACGATGCTGGACGCCCTGTTCGCCGGTTTGCCTCGACCATGAAGCGCAGTCTTGTGGCGTTCACGGCCCTGATCTTGATCGCCGGCGCAGGCGTGGCTCAGGCAAAACCGTTGCGGGTGATGGCGCTCGATCAGTGTGCGGATCAATATGTTCTGGCGCTTGCACCGGATGCGGAACTGGCGCTGTCGCCCCGCGCCGACGATCCTGATGCCTGGCTGCGGCGCGAGGCGGCCGGGCATAGGCGGTTGAGGCCCACGCTGGAGGCGGCGGTGGGCTTCAGGCCCGATGTGGTGGTGCGCTACTGGGGCGGCGAACCGAGGCTGTTGACGGCGCTAGAACAGCGCGGGGTCAAGGTGATCTCCATCAATGACGCCGTCGATTTGGAGGGCGTTCGCCAGAACATCCGCACGACGGCGCGCGATCTGGGCGAGGTCGAGCGGGGACGCCGGCTGGAGCAGCGGATGGACGCCAAGCTGGCGCGGGCGGCGCCGGATCGCCAGACGACGAAGGCGCCGGGTGCGGTCTATCTGACCTCGGGGGGCTTCACCTCCGGGCCGGGCACGCTGATGGATGCGATGATGCACGCGGCTGGATTTCGCAATCTGACCACGGCGCCCGGTTTCGGCGCCGTCAGTGTGGAGCAGATCGCCCTGAACCCGCCGGCGCGGTTCATTCTGGGCTTCTTCGATCAGTTGCGGGCCGACCTGCGCGGTCCCGGCCGGCATCCGGTTGTTCGCCGGGCGGCCAAGGGGCGGACGGCGGCGCTATTGCCGGCGGCGAGCCTGACCTGTCCGGCGTGGTTCGCGGCCGATGCGGTGGCGATGATGGCTGAGGGGCGGCCGTGACGGGGACGGTGCGACTTTGCCTGATCCTGGGTCTGCTGATCGTGGCGGCCTTGGCGCTGGCGATCCTGGCGGGCGAGACGGCGTTCAGCGGCGCGCAATATGCCGCTGCGTTCGGCGATCCGACGTCTGGGCCGGCTGAAGTGCTGTGGCAGGTGCGGGCGCCGCGCGCGGTCTGCGCCCTGGTCGTCGGCGCGGCCCTTGGACTCGCGGGCGCGGTCATGCAGGGACTGTTGCGCAATCCGCTGGCCGATCCGGGCGTGCTGGGGGTGTCGGCGACGGCGGCCCTGGGCGCGGCGTTGGCCATCGTGCTGGGCGCTGCGGCCGTGCCGGGACTGGTCGAGGTTTCGGCGCTGGCGGGCGCGGCGCTGGCTGGGGGGCTGTTGATCGCGGCGTCCAAGGCCATGCGGGCGCCCGAGGCGCTGATCCTGTTCGGGGTGGCGCTGTCCAGTTTCGCGGGCGCGGCGACCGCCTTGATCTTCAACCTGTCGCCGTCGCCGATCGCCTCGGCGGAGGTGATGTCGTGGCTCTTGGGATCGGTGCAGAACCGGAGCTGGATCGACGTGGCCTGGGTGACGCCCGCAGTGATCGTCGCGGCAGTGTTCGCCGGTCTGTCTGGTTCGGGCTTGCGGATGCTGACCTTGGGCGACGAGGGCGCGGCGGCGTCGGGCCTGAACATGGGGCGAATTCGGGTGTTCGCCCTGATCGCGGCGGCGGTGGCCACAGGGGCGGCGGTGGCGGTGGCGGGCGTCATCGGCTTCGTGGGTCTGGCCGCGCCGCATCTGGTGCGGACGGCGGTGCGGGGTGACGCGAAGCGGATATTGGCGCCCTCGGCGCTGGCGGGCGGGTTGATGCTGGTCGTCGCGGACCTGTTGGCGCGCCTGACGCCTACGGATCAGGAGCTGAAGCTGGGTGTATTCACGGCCTTGATCGGGGCGCCGCTGTTCGCCCTGATCGCTTGGCGGGCGGCGCGGGAGTGGCGGCTGTGAGCCTTTTGTCGCTGGAGAAGGTTCAGGCGCGGCTCGGCAAGGCTGTGGTTCTGAATGGGGTCGATCTGTCGGTTTCGGCCGGCGAGATCGTCGCCCTGTGCGGGCCGAACGGGGCGGGCAAGAGCAGCGCCATTCGTGCGGCCGCCGGCCTGCTGGCGACCACCGGCGGTGAGGTCAGGCTGGGCGGGACGCAGATCACAGACCTGTCCCATCGTCAGCGGGCGGAACGAGCGGCCTATCTGCCGCAGGAACGGCGGATCGCCTGGAACCTGCCGGCGGTCGAGGTGGCGGCGCTGGGCGCGCCATTCCTGTCGGGCGCCGAAGCCTTGGCGCGGGCCGGAGCCGCGCTGGACGAGGTGGGCGCCGGTCATCTGGCGGATCGCGGCGTGGCGGAGATGTCGGGTGGAGAACGGGCGCGTGTGCTGTTGGCGCGAGCCCTGGTGGTCGATGCGCCGCTGCTTTTGGCCGATGAGCCGATTGCGGGGCTGGACCCGGATGCTCAGCGGCTGGTGCTGGAACGGCTGAGGGCGCGCGCCGACGGCGGGGCAGGGGTTCTGGTCAGCCTTCACGACCTGACTTTGGCGGCCACGGTGGCGGACCGCGTCGTGGTGCTGGACCAGGGCCGAGTGGTCGCCGACGCCGTGCCCATGGAGGCGCTGGCACCCGCTGTCCTTCGTCAGGTATTCGGGTTGGACGGCGGCTGGATCGAGGGACCGAACGGACCGCTGCTGGCGGCCCACCGGGCTCAGTAGGCGATATAGGGCCGCGCGCCGGCCGCTGAACCGCGCGCGATGTCGGCCGACGGCGTCAACGGCGCCGTGCCGCCATTCAGCCGCGCCTTGTAGACGGCCATGTTTTCCATCACCCGCATCATATAGTTGCGCGTCTCCGTGAAGGGCGCGCACTCGATGAAGTCGATGGTCTTGACCGCATCGCCGCGCGGGTCGCCGCAGCGGGCGATCCACTGACTCGGACGCGCCGGCCCGGCGTTGTAGCCGACCGTCGCCAACAGCATGGAGCCGTTGTTGGCGGCCATCAGCTCACCCAGGTGATAGCTGCCCAGGGTCATGTTGTAGTCGGGATCCCAGAGTTGGTCGGCCGAATAGCCCATGCCCAGGCGGCGAGCGACGCCCGATGCAGTGGACGGCAGGAACTGCATCATGCCCCGCGCGTCGGCGCCGGAACGGGCGCGGGGGTCGAAGCTGGATTCCTGGCGGGTGATGGCCTGGGTGAACTCCAGAGGGGCGGCGCCGGCGACCTGGGGCGGGACGCGGATGGGATACATGCGCTCGGGCATGACGAAGCCGCGCTGGCTGGCGGCGCGACCGACCATCATGGCGGTGAAGCCTTCGCCATAGCCGCGTGACAGGTCCATCAGCAGGGCCAGGTCGTTGATCGTCGGCAGATCGTTGTCGAGCTGATAGGCGAAGACGCGCAGCAGGCTGGTTTCGCCGGTTTCGCCCAAGATGCGCGTGGCGCGGACGATCTCATTGCTTTCGAAGCGGGCGATGTCCGACTGCGACGGTACCGGTTCACCCGGCAATTGCAGCGTGGTCATGCCCGCCTTCTCGGCCGCCAGCTGACCATAGAAGGTCTGCCAGTGCTGGGCGCCATTGCGATAATAGGCGAGAGCGGCGTCGCGCTCGCCGCGCGCCTCGGCGGCCCGACCCAGCCAGTAATAGGCGCGGCCCTGCGTGATCGGGGTGGAGGAGGCGGTGCGCAGGGCCTCAAAGTGGCGAGCGGCGACCTCGGGTTGGTTCAGCTTGGTCAGGGCGACCCAGCCGGCGAAGAACTCGGCATCCACCATTCGGTCGCCCGAGGTGAAGCCGTGGCCGTTCATGGCGTCATAGGCCGCGCGCCAGTTGCCTTGCTGCAGCGCGTCGAGGAAATAGTTGCGACGCTCGCTCCACAGGGTGTTGTCGCCCGCCGTGTGGGCGGGGGCGGGCGGCAGGTTGGCCAGCAGGGCGAACCCTTCGGCCTGGCGGTTCTGCGACCGCAGGAGGCGGACGCGTTCCAGAACGACGGCAGGATCGGCCGCCTGGGCGGGCGTCAGATTGGCGATGACGGCGTCGGGGCTGTAGGCCGAACGCAATGTCATGACCGTGTTGGCGATGGCGGCGCGGTCGGGCGACACCAGATTGACCATGCTGCGCGTCGCCGGACCGTGCGGGCCAAGCAGCAGCATGTTCAGCCGCGCCTCGTGATCGGCGGGCGTCAGCCAGGATCCCCACTGGCCGAGGATGCGCGACTGGGGCGCGTCGTCGAACGAGCGGGTGCGCCACCAATCGCGAACCAGGGCGCGGGCCTCGTCCTGACGGCCGCGTTGCTCAAGCGCAGAGGCATAGGCGATGGCGCCTTCCACCGTCGTAGGCTTGCCGTCGGACATCAGCGACAGGGCCGCATCGGCGCCCATGCCGGAACGGTCCAGCACCTTTTCGGCGGCGGCGCGGCGTGATTCGCCGCGCGGCCAGTTCGCCAGATCGTTCTGACCTCGCGCCAGGTCAGCGTATGATAATTGCTCACCGGAAGTGTCGATCAGCGCCCATTCGACCAGTTTGCGCGCCGAGGCGTCCCTGATCTGGGACATGGCGGACTGGGCGCCGAAGACGTCGCGGGCGCGCGCCGCCGCCAGACCCTGGCGAAACAGAGCCGTATCCTGATCGTTCAGCACGCGGCCCTGATAGGTGGCGGAATAGCCGGGCACGGACGACGACGCCGAGGCGTAGGGAACAGGCTGGGTCGGCAGGACGTCCTGCGGGTTCGGCGCAAGAACGGCGAGGGCCGCCGCCAGACTGGTCGCTATCATGATCTGTCCTGTTCTCATTCAATCCGGTTGCGGCGAAGCCGCTGGCGACCTAACGTCCCGCGCTCATTGCAAAGGCGATGAACATCCGTCCATCGTCCCTCCCCACGCAGGCCAAGTTTAGTCTCATGACCGCCCCCTTGTTCAAGGGCGTGATCACCGCCCTGATCACACCACTTCGTGACGGAAACGTGGACGAAGCCGCATTCGCCAAATTGCTGGAGCGCCAGATCGCCGCAGGGGTCCATGGCGTCGTGCCGATGGGCACGACGGGCGAGGGCGCCAGCATGGACCTGGACGAGCAAAAGCACGTGATCGAACTGTGCGTGCGGCTGACGGCAGGACGCGTCGCGGTAATCGCCGGTACGGGATCGCCCTATACGAAAGAAGCGATCGACCTGACCCGTCACGCCAAGACGGTGGGTGCGGACGGTGCGTTGATCGTCACCCCCTATTACATCCGCCCGTCGCAGGCGGGCATGGCGGCGCATTTCGAGGCCATCGCCGACGCGGTCCAACTGCCGATCCTGCTTTACAATGTGCCGGGGCGCACCGGGGCCGACCTGTCTAATGAGACGGTGGCGCGGCTGGCGGTCCATCCGAACATCGTCGGCATCAAGGACGCCACTGGCGACATGAGCCGCGTCAGTTGGATGCGGACCAATATCGGCGGCCAGTTCGACCTGATCTCGGGCGATGACCCGAGCTATCTGGGTTATCACGCCACGGGCGGGGTCGGTCTGATCTCCGTAGCGTCCAATGTCGCGCCCGAAGCCATGGTCGCCCTGCACAATGCGGCCGCGGCGGGCGATTACGCCACCGCTCGCGACTGGCAGGACCGGCTGATCGGCCTGTGCAAGGCGCTGTTCCTCGACAACTCGCCGGCGCCGACCAAATATGCTTTGGCTCGGTTGGGCCTGTGCAGCGAGGAGGCGCGCCTGCCGCTGTCGCCGACGTCGGAAGCGGTCAAGCCGATCATCGACCGCGCCATGGCGGACGCGGGCGTCGGCTGATGGCGCCGCAACCCCAGTCCAAATCCAAGGTCATCGCCGAGAACCGCCGCGCCAGGTTCGACTATTTCCTTGAGGAGAATATCGAGGCGGGGATCCAGTTGCTGGGCACCGAGATCAAGGCGCTGCGCGACGGACGCGCCAATATCGCCGAAAGCTATGCGGCGGTGGAGGGGCGTGAGATCGTCCTGATCAACGCCGACATCCCGCCGTACAAACAGGCCAATCGCTTCAACCACGAGCCGCGTCGGCCGCGGAAACTGCTGCTGCATCGCAAGCAGATCGACCGGCTGATCGGCGCCGTTCAGCGCGACGGCCAGACGATCATTCCGCTGAAGCTCTATCTGAATGACGCAGGCAAGGCGAAGCTGGAGATCGCCTTGGCCAAGGGCAAGAAGCTGCATGACAAGCGCGAGGCCTCGGCCGAACGCGACTGGCAGCGCGACAAGGCCCGGCTGATGCGCGACAAGGGCTGAGCCTTAAGCGTCGATCAGTGCGCGGACCCGCGCGAAGATGTCCTCGAACATCTGGGGCGTCAGGCGGCCGGTGTTCGTGTTCAGGCGTGAGCAGTGATAGCTGTTCAGGATCACATAGCCGCCGGCCTCGCCCTGGGCGCCATGGCCTGCGGGCATAGCGGAGGCGGGACGGCCGAACGCCTTGAGGATATTGCGGCGTGACACGTCGCCCAGGGTCACGATCACCTTCAGATTGGGCAGCAGGGCCAGCCGGTCGATCAGGAACGGCCGGCATGTGGTTTCCTCGATCGGCAGCGGCTTGTTGCCGGGCGGGGCGCAGCGAACGGCGTTGGTGATTATGCAGTCCGTCAGCGTCAGGTCGTCGTCGCCGTTTGGATCATAATGACCGTGCGCGAAGCCCGTCTTCTTCAGCGTGTCGTACAGCAGCCAGCCGGCATGGTCGCCCGTGAAGGGGCGGCCGGTGCGGTTGGCGCCGGTGCGGCCGGGCGCGAGGCCGGCGATCAGAAGACGCGCGTTCGTATCGCCGAACGAGGCGGCGGGACCGTTCCACCAGTCGGGGTTCTGGCGCGCATTCTCCTGGCGATAGGCGACCAGGCGCGGGCACAGCGGACAGTCGCGGGGCGGCTCGGGCGTCAGCATCACTGGGGCCCCTTCGGACGGCCGAACTCGGCCATCAGATCGTTCAGATCGAGGAAGGCGTCGGCTTGACGGCGCAGTTCGTCGGCGATGTGCGGCGGCTGGGTCTTCTGGGTCGAGATGACGGTGACGCGTACGCCCTTCGCCTGAACCGCCTGCACCACCCGTCGGAAGTCGCCGTCGCCGGAGAACAGCACCGCGTGGTCGATGTGCGGAGCGAGTTCCAGCATGTCCACCGCGATCTCGATGTCCATATTGCCTTTGATCCGGCTGTGGCCCTGGCCGTCGGTAAAACGCTTCACCGGCTTGGTAACGACCGAAAAGCCGTTGTAGTCCAGCCAGTCCACCAGGGGCTTCACCGGCGAGAATTCTTCGCCCTCGACCACGGCCGTGTAGTAATATGCCCGTGTCAGGATCGATTTCTCGCGGAACCAGTCCAGCATCCGCCGAAAGTCCATGTCGTGCTGCAAGGCGCGCGCGGCGGAATACAGATTTGACCCGTCGATAAAGATCGCCAGCCGGTCGGTGGAATGAAACATGGTCGATGCCGTCGAAAGAGATGAAAAATCGGACTGCGCGGCCGCGCTCGGCTTCGATGTCGGAATCGATGACGGGTTCGACCTGAATGATGCAGTCATCGTGGCGCTGGGCTGCAATGACAAGGGGGCATGGTCCTCATGCCGCGAAGCGCTGGAAGCGGCGCTGGCGCGATTTCGATGCGAGGGGATCGATGTCGTGGCGCGGTCGTCGTGGTGGTCGTCCCTGGCGTGGCCCGATCCGCAGGACCCGCCCTTTCTGAATGGTGTCGTGATGGTGCGCACCGACCATGATCCGCACGAACTGATGGCTGCGCTGGGACGGATCGAGGACGCCTTCGGTCGCGAGCGGTCAGTTCGCAATGCGCCGCGGACGCTGGATCTGGACCTGGTCGCCTATGGGCGGCTGAGCGGCGATCTGGACGGGCTGATCCTGCCCCATCCCCGCGCAGCCGAGCGACGGTTCGTCATGGGGCCTATCGTCGAGATCGCGCCGCTCTGGCTGCATCCGACGCAGGGCGGGACGGCGAGCGAACTGGTGGAGACCGCGTCGGTCGGTCGCGACGCCCATCCCTTGAAGTAGTCGATCGTTCGTGAGCTGATCTCGGCCCTGACACCGGGAGACATTTGATGCTCATTCTTTCGCTGGCCGTCCTGCTCACTGCCGGAGCGATGCAGGAATCGCATCCTGCGCCCGCCTCACCGCCAGCCGGCGTCGGCCTGGTGATCCATGAGGCGGACACGATCGTGCGCCAGCCGCCGCCGCATAACGGAACGGGGATGAGCACCGCCTACCGGATTTCTGGCCTAGCGCCGAACCGGTCGATGGAGTTCAGGAAGCGCGTCATGCATCCGGGATCTTCCATCGGTCTGCATGTCATCGCCCACGACGAGGTCTATCATGTCGTCAGCGGAGAGGGGGACGTGACCACGGACGGTGTCACGACCCGGATGAAGGCCGGCGATACGGCCTATCTGTATGACGGCGGCAATGTCGGCATCCAACAGGTGGGTGAGGACGATCTGGTGCTGATCATCGCCTATCCTCTGGCGCGTCGAACCGACTGACGCCGCACTTTCGCCCCTGTGGCGTTGCAAAAGTCAGTCCCCATCTGTATTTGACGCGGTTCTCCCCCGCGTTCGAGGAATTTCATGGCCCGCGTCACCGTCGAAGACTGCATCGAGAAGGTTCCGAACCGCTTTGGTCTGGTGCTGATTGCCGGCCACCGCGCCCGCAGCATCGCCAACGGCTCCGCCCTGACGATCGACCGCGACAACGACAAGAACCCCGTCGTGGCCCTGCGCGAGATCGCCGACGACACTGTCGTGCCGGACGAACTGCGCGAAACCATCATCACCACGCTGCAACGTGTCGATGAGCGTACGGAAGCCGAGGACGAGGCGGAAACGGTCGCCCTGCTGGCCGCGCCGCAGCACATGAACATGGCCGAGGCGGAACTGATCCGCGCCCTGCAAAGCGACCGCGACGGCGGTCAGGAGGAGCGGTACTGACGCCCGAGGGAGCCCCTGGCGTCACTATCCTGCCGGCGCGGACCGAAACGGTTCCGCCGGCGCCCCAAGCTGCAAACAAAAACGACCCGAAATCGGCCGCGTCCGATCCGGCGGCGCCGGTAAAGCGCGCGCCGATCCTGCGCCAGTTCGAGCTGATCGAGGCCGTAAAGGCCTATGACCCGACCGCCGACGAAGCGCTCCTGAACCGCGCCTATGTCTATGCGATGAAGATGCACGGCTCGCAGCTGCGGGCCTCGGGCGATCCCTATTTCGCGCACCCGATCCAGGTCGCGGGGATTCTGACCGACTACAAGCTCGACACCGCCACCATCGTCACCGCCCTGCTGCACGACGTGGTCGAGGACACCTCGGCGACGCGCGACGACATCGCCGGCATGTTCGGCGAGGAGGTCGCGGTCCTGGTAGAGGGCGTGACCAAGCTGAGCCGGCTGGAGCTTCAGGCCGAGCACACGCGACAGGCCGAAAACCTGCGCAAGTTCATCCTGGCCATCAGTCGCGACGTGCGGGTGTTGCTGGTCAAGCTGGCCGACCGCCTGCACAACATGCGCACGCTTCAGTATGTGAAGCCGGAGAAGCGCGAGCGGATCAGCCGCGAAACGCTGGAAGTCTATGCGCCGCTGGGCCGTTCGATCGGCATCCATTCCATCGCCTCCGAGCTGGAAGAGCTGGCCTTCACCCACCTGAACCCGACCGCCAAGACCGCCATCGAGCGGCGGCTGGAGGCGCTGAAGCTGGAGCACGGCCGCGCCATCGAAGGGGTAGCGGACGAAGTCGAGCGCGTGCTGTCCGAGGCGGGCCTGAAGGCCAATGTCTATGGCCGGCAGAAAACGCCCTATTCGATCTGGCGCAAGCTGCAGCGCAAGTCGGTCGGCTTCTCGTCCCTGTCGGACATCTATGGCTTCCGCGTCATCGTCGAGGCGGAAGACGACTGTTATCGCGCGCTGGGCGTGATCCACCGCGAATGGCCGATGGTGCCCGAACGGTTCAAGGACTTCATCTCGACGCCCAAGTCGAACAACTATCGATCGCTGCACACGACCGTCGTCGGGCCGCGCGGCCTGCGCATCGAGATGCAGATCCGCACCGAGGACATGGACCGGATCGCCGAGGACGGCGTCGCGGCCCACTGGCGCTACAAGAACCAGTCCTATGGCTTCGACCGCGAGGCGATGGAGCAGGGCGGGGGCCGCGATCCCCTGCAGAATCTGCGCCATCTGGTGCAGGTGATCGAGCACGGCGAGGGCGGCGAGGACTGGGTCGAGCACGCCAAGCTCGAAATGTACCTGGATCAGGTCTTCGTCTTCACCCCCAAGGGCCAGCTGGTGACCCTGCCGCGTGGCGGGATGCCGCTGGACTTCGCCTATGCCGTCCACACCGAGGTCGGGGACACCGCCGTCGGGGTCAAGGTCAATGGCGAGCTAAAGCCGATGCGGACGCCGCTGCAGAACGGCGACGTGATCGAGATCATTCGTGGCTCCAAGCGTGAAGTGCCGGCCGACTGGCGCAGTCTGACGGTGACGGGCCGGGCGCGCTCGGCGATCCGCCGCCACATCCGCACGTCGGAGCGGGAAGAGTTCATCAAGCTGGGCCGCGTGGCGCTGGATCAGACGCTGGGTCGCGTGGAGAAATCCCTGACCGACGTGTCGTTGAAGCCGGTGCTGGAGATGCTGGCGGTCGCCAATGACGAGGATCTGTTCGAAGGGCTGGGCCGGGGGCGGTTGTCGCCCACGACCGCTGCCGAAATCCTGTTTCCCGCGCTGAAGGGGCGGCTGAAGGCCGGGCCGGAGAAGCAGCGGATCGAGGGCGACAAGGCGCGGCTGTTCGTGCGCGGCGGCGGGCTGACGCCCGGCGTGACGGTGCATTTCGGACAGTGCTGCACGCCGGTGCCGGGCGACCGGATCGTGGGCATCCTGGAGCCTGAATCCGGCCTGACGGTGCACACCATCGACTGCCAGACCCTGGCGGCTTTCGCCGACGACGATTCGGTCTGGCACGACCTGCAGTGGACGCCGCAGGCCGAGACGGACGCCGTCGCCGCCGCCCGCATCCGCGCGACGATCCGCAATGCGCCGGGCGTGCTGGGCCAGGTCACGACCCTGATCGGCGAGGCCGGCGGCAACATCATCAATCTGTCGATGGCGCACCGGCAGCAGGACTTCTTCGACGTGGATGTGGATGTCGAGGTCGAGGACGCCAAGCACGCGACCATGATCATGGCGGCGCTGCGGGCTAATCCTTCTGTCGATTCCGTCGAGCGCGCGCGGGGCGAATGAGCGACACCCTCAAGCCGAACGCGGCCCAGATGGCGTCGCCGTCCTATCGCATGGCGGCGATGGATCAGGACTTCCTGCTGGGCGATTCCATGCGTGGGGTGCGGTTCCTGATGGAATACGCCAAGCCCGAAGAGGCGCTGAGGGCCTGGGGCGTGCGCTCCACCATCGTCGTCTTCGGCAGCGCCCGCATCCGCGAGGGTCATCGCTGGTACGAGGAGGCGCGCGCCTTCGGTCGGCTGGCGTCCGAGCGGGGCGGGGCGTTTCGGGGTTCGGTGGGCGAGCCGCGCGACAACGTCATCGCCACCGGCGGAGGGCCGGGCATCATGGAGGCGGCCAATCGCGGCGCAGTGGACGCCGGCGCACCCTCCGTTGGATTCAATATCGTCCTGCCGCATGAGCAGGAGCCGAACGCCTATTCGACGCCGGAATTGACCTTTCTGTTCCACTATTTCGCGATGCGGAAGATGCATCTGGCGATGCGGGCCAATGCGTTGGTGGTGTTCCCCGGCGGGTTCGGCACATTCGATGAGATGTTCGAGATGCTGACCCTGCGCCAGACGAAGAAGGCGCCGCCCGTGCCGGTCGTTCTGGTGGACAAGGCCTACTGGACCTCGGTGATCGGTTTCGACGCCCTAGTCGAGCATGGGATGATCGCGCGCTCGGACCTGGACCTGATCGGTTTCGCCGAGGACGCCGAGGGCGTCTGGGCCGAACTGCTGGCGCGCGGGCTGCGGCCGAACGAAAACATCGAATGAAGCGTCGCCGGAGGGTTCATCCGCGCGCGATCCGGGTCTAGAACCCCTTCATGAACACCCAAGATGTCCTCAACGAGTTTCGCGACGCCGGCGCCCTGCGCGAAGGCCATTTCGTCCTGTCGTCGGGCCTGCACAGCCCGGTCTTCCTGCAGAAGAACCTGGTCTTCATGGACGGCGCGCGCTGCGAGCGGCTGTGCAAGGCCTTGGCCGACAAGATCGTCGCCACGGTCGGCCCGGTCGATGTCGCCATCTCGCCTGCCGTGGGGGGCATCATCCCCGGCTATGAGACGGCCAAACACCTGAAGGTTCGTTCGATGTACGTCGAGCGCGAGGGCGGTCAGTTCAAGTTGCGTCGCGGCTTTTCGGTCGAGCCGGGCGAGAAGGTCGTCATGGTCGAGGACATCGTCACGACCGGCCTGTCGTCGCGCGAATGCATCGCCGCCATCCAGGCCGCCGGGGGCGAGGTGATCGCCGCCGCCTGTATCGTCGATCGCTCGGGCGGCAAGGTGGACGTGGGCGTGCCGCTGGTCGCCCTGGCCTCGCTGGAGGTGCCGGCCTATGCGGCCGACGCCTTGCCGCCGGAACTGGCCGCGCTTCCGGTGGAAGATCCCGGCAGCCGCAGATTGTCGAAGTAGAGCCATGCGCGAACGGGTCAGGCTGGGCGTCAACATCGACCACGTCGCCACGGTGCGGAATGCGCGCGGCGGGACGCATCCCGATCCGGCCCGCGCGGCCGAGGCGGCCCTGGCGGCCGGGGCCGACGGCATCACGGCCCATTTGCGCGAAGACCGCCGCCACATCACCGACGCCGACATCGACGTGCTGAGCGCCCTGTGCGCGCGGGCGGGCAAGCCATTGAACTTCGAGATGGCAGTGACGGAAGAGATGCTGGCCATCGCCCTGCGGCACAAGCCGCACGCCGCCTGCCTGGTGCCTGAGCGGCGCGAGGAGGTGACGACCGAGGGCGGTCTGGCGGTCGCCGGTCACGAGGCGCGGATCGCGCCTGTGGTCAAGACTTTGACGGACGCCGGCATCCGGGTCTCGCTGTTCATCGAACCGTCGGAAGAGCAGGTCGAGGCCGCAGCCGTCGTGGGCGCCCAGGTGGTGGAGTTCCATACCGGCCGCTATTGCCATCTGACCGATCCCGGCGAGCGTGAGGTCGAGTTCGAACGCCTGGCCGCCGCCGCCGCGCAGGCCGACATCCTGGGCCTTGAGGTCCATGCCGGTCACGGGCTGGACTACGACACGGCGCCGCGCATGCTGGCGATCCCGGAGGTTCGTGAGCTGAACATCGGCCATTTCCTGATCGGCGATTCGATCTTCATCGGCCTGGACGGCGCGATCCGCCGGATGCGGGCCGCGATGGATGCGGCGAAATGATCATCGGCGTGGGCGCGGACCTGTCGGACATCCGCCGCATCCAGGCCTCGCTGGATCGGTTTGGGGATCGCTTCAAGACCCGCTGCTTCACCGAACTGGAACGCACCCGCTCGGATCGCAAGCCGGACCCGGCCTGGAGCTACGCCAAGCGGTTCGCGGCCAAGGAGGCCTGCGCCAAGGCGCTGGGCACGGGGATGCGGGCCGATGTCTACTGGCGCGACATGGGGGTGGTGAACCTGCGTTCCGGTCAGCCGACCCTGGCGCTGACCGGCCATGCGGCCGAGCATCTAGCGCGCCTGACGCCCGCGGGGCATGAGACGAAAATCCACCTGACGCTGAGCGACGAACACCCCTATGCGCTCGCCTTCGTGGTGATCGAAGCCTTGCCGCAGTCGTAATCAGGTTATAGGCGTGCGCGACGACCGCGAACACGCGGCAAGGGATGCCTGATCGCATGAGCGAAGACCAAAAGCCCCACGACGCCAAGCGTGACGCCACGCCCGAGGAAGTCTTCGCGGCGTCGGAGGCCGACGCGCCGGTCGAGGCGGTCAAGTCGCCGACTTCGAACGCGACCACGTCGAACCAAAAGGTCTATGCGCAAAAGCCGGGCGGTCGCGACAAGACGCCGTCGGCCGCCAGCGAGACCGGCGAAATCTTCAAGACCATCATCTTCGCCCTGCTGATCGCGATGGTGCTGCGGATCTTCCTTTTCCAGCCCTTCACCATTCCGTCGGCCTCAATGGAGCCCAACCTCTATGAAGGCGACTATATCGTCGTGTCGAAGTGGTCGTACGGCTTCTCGAAGCACTCGATCCCATTCAGCCCGCCGCTGTTCGACGGCCGGATCATGGGTTCGGCGCCCAAGCGCGGCGACATCGTCGTGTTCAAACTGCCGCGCGATAACAAGACCGACTTCATCAAGCGCGTGATCGGCCTGCCCGGCGACCGCATCCAGATGATCGCCAATAAGTTGTATATCAACGACAAACCCGTTCAGGACGTGGTGGTCAGCGAGCAGGAGATCAACGACATCTTCGGCCCGCGCCCCGTGACCGAGGTCCGCGAGACCCTGCCGGAAGGCAAGAGTTTCATGACCCAGGACTTCGGTCCCGGAAATGATCTGGACGACACCCCGGTCTATGAAGTCCCGGCCGGCCACTACTTCATGATGGGCGACAACCGCGACAACTCGATCGACAGCCGCGTCGAACAGTCCAGCGGCGTGGGCATGGTCCCGGCCGAGAACTTGGTCGGCAAGGCCCAGATCATCCTGTTCTCTTGGAAGCCCGGTTCGTCGCTGTGGAACCCTGTCAGCTGGTTCAACGTGCGGCTCGACCGGTTCTTCAACGTCTTGAAGTAATGGCGAATACGCGAGCCGAAGCCGTCACGGCGCTGGAAACGCGCCTGGGACACACGTTCAAGGACAAGGCCCTGCTGGAGCGCGCCCTGACCCACGCCAGCGTGGGCGAGGGGGCGCCGGTCGGGATTCACGGCCCGCGCGACAACGAGCGACTAGAGTTCCTGGGCGACCGGGTGCTGGGACTGCTGGTCGCCGAGCGGCTGTCGGCCGAGTTCCCGACGGCCGACGAAGGTCAGCTGTCTTCAAGCCTGCATGCTCTGGTCGACAAGACCGCTTGCGCCCGCGTCGGCGAGGCCCTGGGCGTCGGTCCGGCCCTGCGTCTGTCGCCCGGCGAGACCAAGACCGGCGGCCGTCGCAAGGCGGGCGTCATCGCCGATGCGGTCGAGGCCATACTGGCGGCCGTCTACCTGGACGGCGGTCTGGATGCGGCGCGAAGCTTCTTCGAAGTCGCCTGGGCCGACGAACTGTCGGCGCCGCCGTCGCGGACCGTGACCAATCCCAAATCGGCGCTTCAGGAATGGGCGCAAGGCAAGGGCAGGCCGCTGCCGACCTATCGCGTGTCGGATCGGACGGGTTCGGATCATGCGCCGACATTCACCGTCGAAGTTTCCGTGCAGGACGTGCAGCCCTTGACCGCGCAAGGGCGTTCGCGTCAGGAGGCGGAGAAGGCGGCCGCAACGGCTCTCCTCAAACGTGAAGGCGTCATTTGACCGATTTCGAAAACCAGCGCGCGGGCTTCGCCGCCATCATTGGCGCGCCGAACGCCGGCAAGTCCACGCTGGTGAACCGGCTGACCGGATCCAAGGTCTCCATCGTCACGCAGAAGGTGCAGACTACGCGCTTTCCCGTGCGTGGCATCGCCATGGAAGGCGACGCCCAGATCGTGCTGGTGGACACGCCCGGAATCTTCACCCCGCGCCGTCGTCTGGACCGGGCCATGGTCGCCTCGGCCTGGGGCGGGGCCCAGGATGCGGATATAGTCGTCCACCTGATCGACGCACAGTCGCACATCAACTCGGAAGGTCGGGAAGGCACGGCGGCGGATCGCCGCTCGGCCGAGGACACCGAGACCATCATCGCCAACTTGCAGTCCACCGGAACCAAGGTGGTGCTGGCGCTGAACAAGATCGACGGCATGCGGCGCGACACCCTGCTGGCCCTGTCGCAGAAGCTGTTCGAGAGCGGCGTCTATTCCGAGGTCTATATGATCTCGGCCGCCAATGGCGACGGCGTCGAGGATCTGAAACAGCGTCTTGCCTTGTCCATGCCCAAGGGGCCGTGGCTCTATCCCGAGGATCAGGCGGCCGATGTGCCGGTGCGGGTCTTGGCGGCGGAGATCACGCGCGAGAAGGTCTATCTGCGCGTCCATGAGGAACTGCCCTATTCGGCGGCTGTGGAGACGACCAGTTTCGAGGACCGCGCCGACGGATCGGCCCGGATCGAACAGACCATCTATGTCGAGCGCGAGAGCCAGCGGCCCATCGTCCTGGGCAAGGGCGGCCAGACCCTGAAATGGATCGGCCAGAAGTCCCGCGAAGAGCTGAACGAGCTGCTCGGTCGCCAGGTCCACCTATTCCTGACGGTGAAGGTCGATCCGAAGTGGCAGGATTCGCGGGCGCTCTACGCCCAGTTTGGTCTGGATTTCGACGTCTGAGTTCCTGTGTTTGAAGTACCGCGTACTGCCGGGGGCCATCCCCGGCTTGTTCTGGGCGTCCTTGGGGCGCTGATCCTCGGCGGCGCGGTCTGGGGCGGCATCGCCACGGCTGTTCCACCCAAGACCGATGCAGCCTTGGTGACGGAGCGGGCCGATGCGCCGCCGCGTCCGCCTGTGGTAGTTGTTCAGGACTTGCCGCAACTGGCGGCGCGCCTGGATCGCGAGGCGGCGGCAGGACGGTTCATGGGGGCGGTTCTGGTGGCCAAGGGCGACCGGGTGCTGTTCCGCCAGGTCTATGGCAAGGCGAATTACGAGCGGGACGAGCCGCTGGCGCTGGACTCGCGCTTCCGCCTGGCATCGATCTCCAAACAGTTCACGGCGACGGCGATCCTGAAGCTTCAGGACGAAGGCAAGCTGAACGTCTCCGACCCTGTCTGCAAATGGATCCAGCCCTGCCCGCAGGCCTGGGCGCCGGTGCGGATCAGTCATCTGCTGTCGCACACCTCGGGCATTCCCGACCTGATGGCGCGGCCCGGCTGGGGCATGCGGCGCACGACGCACGCGACGCTGGACGAGCTGACCGAGGATTCGAAGCGGTTCGGCCTGCAGTTCGAACCGGGGACCGAGGTCCGATACGACAACGCCGCCTTCAACCTGGCCGCTGCTATCGTCGAAAAAGCCAGCGGCAAGCCGTATCAGACCTATATGCGCGAGACCTTCTTCAAGCCTCTGGGCATGAAGGACAGCGGGCTGGATCTGGACGGCGGCGATCACGGCGTCATCATGGGCTACGCCAACTTCCCAGGCGGTCTGGCGGCCCAGCCGAACGCCAATACCTCCATCGTTGCGGGGGCGGGCGCGGTCTATTCGACCCTGGACGACCTGCTGGTCTGGCAAAGGGCGCTGCACCGCGGCGCGCTGCTGACGCCGGGCAGTTACCAGCAGATGCTGGCCGACCATGCGCCAGCGGACATGAAACCGAACGAGCGCAGCCATCCGCGTCGGGACTGGGGTTTCGGCATCTTCGCCAATCGTCTGGGCGATCAGGTGCAGCCCAGTTTCCAAGACCGCCAGATCTATCACACCGGCAGTTGGGGCGGGTTCCGCAACCTGATGCTGTATCAACCCGACGCCGACGTGACGGTGATCGTACTGTCCAACAATTATCACCTGCGCGACCAGGTATTCCTGATCAGCCAGCAGGCGATGGCCGAAGCCCTGGGTCGCGAGTTTCCGACGACGCTGGCGCGCTGAGGCATCCACCTGGTTTCCCAACGGGGAGAACAGGACTAGAACAGACGCATGATCGCCCTTTTCGCCACCATCGCCCTGTCCGCGTCTCTGATGCAGGCGTCGGATGACCCCAGTGTCACCGCAGGCGTCGTTCTGGACCGGATGCATGAGGCCGCATCACGCGCGGACGGCCCGGCCTATTTCGACCTGTTCACCCCCAACGCCCGGTTCATCGGCACGGATGCGACCGAGCGCTGGTCGCTGGCCGAGTTTCGCGCCTATGCGACGCCGTTCTTCTCGCGCGGAAAGGGCTGGACCTATCGGCCGCATGACCGGGTGGCGACATTGGCGCCGGGCGATTGTCGCTGCATCGTCTGGTTCGACGAACTGCTGGACAACGACGCCTATGGGCTGACGCGGGGATCGGGCGTGCTGCGTCTGACCGACGACGGCTGGAAGATCGAGCAATATGTCCTCAGCTTCACCGTGCCGAACGACAAGGCCAAGGGCGTGGTCGGATTGATCGCCGAAGGGCCGGCCGACTGATGGACTTTCACGAAGAGGCGTTCGTCCTGTCGGCGCGCAGCCATGGCGACACCGGGTCCGTGGTGGACCTGTTGACCGAGAACCATGGTCGACGGTCCGCCTATGTCGCGGGCGGGGCGTCGCGCAAGATGAAGCCGTTCCTGCAAGCTGGAGCGCGGGTCGTGGCGGACTATCGCGCGCGAACCTCGGATCATCTGGGCGCTGCGCGGCTGGAGCCGGTAGGCGAGGGGCCCAGCGCCCTGTTCGACGACGCCCTGGCGCTGACCGGGTTGGCGGCGGCGGCCGGCGTGGCGCAAGGGGCCTTGCCCGAGCGCGAGCCGCACCCGGGCATCTTTCTGGCCTTCGAGGCGCTGATGGCGGCCTTCGCCCTGCCGGATGTCTGGCCCGCCGTCTTCGTGCGGTTCGAGGCGGGGCTGCTGGAAGACCTGGGCTTTGGCCTCGATCTGTCGAAATGCGCGGCGACGGGCACGGCCGATGACCTGATCTACGTCAGCCCCCGCACCGGCCGGGCGGTCAGCCGCGAAGCCGGCGCGCCCTATGCGGACAAGATGCTGACCCTGCCGCCCTTCATGCTGGGCGCCCAGGCGGGGTTAATCGAGGGCGACGTGAAGGCTGGGTTCGATCTGACCGGGCATTTCCTCGAACAGTTCGTATTCCACCCGCAGAACAAGCCCCTGCCGGCCGCGCGCGTGTGGATGCTGGACAAGCTGGGCGACGCAGGCCGGCTCTAGCCGAAGGTGAAGGCGAACACCTGAACGCCGGGATCCAGGAATTCGATCTGGAACGTCCGCTCGCGCACCGCACCCGTCTGGCGAACCAGTTGATAGAGCCGTTCACCATCGACCCGACCCAGGCCCTGGGCGTCGATGTCGCTGCCCGCGTTCGAGCCTGGCGCGGCGCCATCGATCCGGACGCGGAAACGGACCGGGGCGCCCGGCTTGCTCGGCCCCATGACCAGATGCAGGTCGCGGGCCTTGAAGCGGAATGCGACACGCCCTCCAGCAGTCTGAAGGTCGGCGTGTTCGCGGGTGACCCTCCAGCGGCCGGACAGGTTCCAGCCGTTCAGTTGCAGCGGCGCGGCGACGTAGTCCTTGATGACATCATTGGCCAGGCCGCCGGGCGAACGGAAGTTCTCGGCGCGGGCATAGCCGACATAGGTTTCCGGCGATTGGACCTGGGCCATGTCGGCGGCCGCCTCAGCACCCTGAGCCTGGACGCTGACGACATTGCTGGCGACGTTTGCGGCCCCGGCTTCCTTGAGCAGTTGCTGGATCACCCGTTCGGAGCCCTCATAGTCGCCTTCGCCGAAGTGGTGGTGACGAATCTGGCCCTTGGCGTCGATGAAGTAGTGGGCGGGCCAGTACTGGTTCTTGAACGCGCGCCAGATGCCGAATTCGTTGTCCATGGCGACGGGATAGGTGATGCCCAACCGCTGAATGTTCTGGCGGACGTTGGCCTCGGATTTTTCGAAAGCGAACTCCGGCGTGTGGACGCCGATCACCACCAGGCCCTGATCCTTGTACTTCTCGGCCCAGGCGCGGACGTAGGGGATGGAGCGGATGCAGTTGATGCAGGAGTAGGTCCAGAAATCGACCACCACGACCTTGCCGCGCAGTTGCTCGGTCGTCAGGGGCGGGGAGTTGATCCAGGTCGTCGCGCCCGTCAGCGGCGGCATGACGCCCTCGACCGGCAGGTTCGCCAGATCGGTCGGGGCTTCGTTCGTCGGCATGCCGCGCCCGATCCCACCCAGCAGCGCCTGTTCGATCCGGCCTGTGCTGGCGGCGGAAATACGGGTCAGCAGGCCGGTATCGGCGCCCAGGCCGATGACGACCACGCCGATCAGGACCAGCACGCCCAGCCCGCGACGCACCCATTCGCCGACGCCCAATGCGCCCTTCATGGCCTTGAACACACGACCGCCGACCAGCAGGGCCAGACCCAGGGACGTCGCCGCGCCCGCCGCATAGGCCAGCAGCAACACCGTCGTGCCGACGCCCGCGCCCTGAAGCGCGGCGCCCGTCAGGATCACGCCCAGGATCGGCCCGGCGCACGGCGCCCACAGCAGACCCGTCGCAACGCCCAGCAGCAGAGAGGCTCGCACCTCGCCCTGATCACCACTGTGACGTTCCGCACGGTCCGTCAGCCAGGAACCGGCGGCGACGAACGGCCGCATCAGCCGGTCGCCCACTGCGGGGAACAGCAAGCTCAGGCCCAGGACCGCCATCACGCCCAGCGCGACCCAGCGCCCGACCTCATTGGCGCGCACCGCCCACCCGCCGCCCAGCGCCGCCAGCGTCGCCACGCCCGCGAAGGTGACCGCCATCCCAACCAGCAGCGGAAACCCATTGCGCAGGAACGGCCGGCCGGCACGCGCGAAAACGAACGGCAGGACAGGCAATATGCAAGGACTGATGATGGTCAGGACGCCAGCGAGATAGGAAAGCAGGAACAGGATCATGGCGCGGCCTGACGATGATGTGTGTCTCACATACGAACGGCGGAGGACTTTGGTAACTCCGCAACGCGCTTATCCCCCAATCTGCGGCTGGGCGGGCTAGACTTATCGCTTCCGATCCCCGATTCGCAGAGCCATGACGATCCATGCCCCGCCGCCGGAAGGCGGCCGTATCATCGACGAGCCGATGGAGACGGCGCTCAGCCGTCGCTATCTGGCCTACGCCCTGTCGACCATCACCAACCGCGCCCTGCCGGACGTGCGCGACGGGTTCAAGCCCGTGCACCGGCGCATCCTGTACGCCATGCACCAGATGCGGCTGAACCCGCAGGCGGCGGCGCGCAAATGCGCCAAGGTCGTCGGCGAAGTCATGGGCGGATACCACCCTCACGGCGACGCCTCGATCTATGAGGCCCTGGTGCGTCTGGCCCAGGATTTCGCCCAGCGCTATCCGCTGGTCGACGGTCAGGGGAATTTCGGCAATATCGACGGCGATAGCGCCGCAGCCATGCGCTATACCGAGTGCAAGCTGACGCCTGCCGCCGTGCTGTTGCTGGAGGGGATCGATCAGGATTCGGTGGATTTCCGCGCCACCTATGACGATCAGGACGAGGAGCCCATCGTCCTGCCGGCCGGCTTCCCCAATCTGCTTGCCAACGGCTCGTCCGGCATCGCCGTCGGCATGGCGACTTCGATCCCGCCGCACAATGTCGGTGAGCTGATCGACGCCTGCCAGATGCTGCTGGACAGGCCCGAGACGACGACGGCGGAACTGGTGCAACTGGTGCCGGGACCGGACTTCCCGACCGGCGGCGTGGCCGTCGAAGGTCATGCCTCTATCCTGGACGCCTATGAGACGGGCCGGGGCGGGGTGCGTCTGCGCGCGCGTTGGGAGACCGAGGACCTGGGGCGCGGCGTGTGGCGGATCATCGTCACCGAGATGCCGTACCAAGTTCAGAAGTCGCGCCTGATCGAGGCGCTGGCGGACCTGATCGAGCACAAGAAGGCGCCGCTGCTGGGCGACGTGCGCGACGAGTCCGCCGAGGATATCCGCCTGATCCTGGAGCCCAAGAACCGCACCATCGAGCCTGAAATGCTGATGGAAAGCCTGTTCAAACTGTCCGATCTGGAGGTCCGCTTCCCGATCAACATGAACGTGCTGGACGCCAGCGGCACGCCGCGCGTCATGGGGCTGAAGGACTGCCTGCGCGCCTTCCTGGATCACCGCCGCGTGGTCTTGAACCGACGTTCGCAATGGCGGATCGAGCGGGTCGAGAAGCGGCTTCACCTGCTGGAAGGCCTGCGCATCGTCTTCCTCAACCTGGACGAGGTGATCCGCATCGTTCGCGAGGAGGAGCAGCCCAAGGCGGTGCTGATCGCCCGCTTCGGTCTGACCGAAGCCCAGTCCGACTATATTCTCGACACCCGTCTACGTCAGTTGGCGCGGATCGAGGAAATGGCGATCGAGAAGGAATTCAATGCGTTGTCGGAAGAACTTGCACATCTGCAAGCGCTGACGTCGTCGGAAGGCAAGCAGTGGAAGGCCGTGTCCAAGGAGCTGGAGGTGGTGCGCAAGGCGCTGATCTCGCCGCGTCGGACCACCATCGCCGACGCCGTCGACAGCTCGGCCTTCGTCGCGCCCGAGGCCTTCATCCCGCGTGAAGCGATAACCGTCATCCTGTCGGAACGCGGCTGGATCCGCGCCGCCAAGGGCAAGGTCGAGGATCCGTCGGAACTGAAGTTCAAGGAAGGTGACCAGCTTGCCTATCTCGTGCCGGCCTATACGACCGATAAGCTGCTGGTGGCGGCGTCGGATGGGCGCATCTTCACCATCGGGGCCGACAAGCTTGCGTCGGGTCGAGGGCATGGCGAGCCGCTGCGCCTGATGATCGATCTGGACGAGAAGGCCGAAATCATCAACGTCCTGGCGCATCAGCCGGGCGGCAAACTGCTGATCGCGTCCAAGGCCGGTTACGGCTTCATCGCGCCGGAAGACGACACACTGGCCCAGAAGCGGGGCGGCAAGCAGGTGCTGAACGGCGACATGCTGGCCGTGCTGCGGGTCACCGGGGATCACGTCGCGACCATAGGCGAGAACATCAAGGCGCTGATCTTCCCGCTGGCAGAACTGCCCGAGATGGGTCGCGGCAAGGGCGTGCGTTTGCAGAACTTCAAACAGGGCGGCCTGGCCGACGTGACCGTGTTCAACGCCGAACAGGGGCCGGAATGGGCCGATGGCGGCGGACGACGTCGCAACTGGCCCGACTGGAAGGATTGGCTGGGCAAACGCGCCGGCGCCGGCCGTCAGGGGCCGCGGGGCTTAAGGAAGTTCAGGTAGAAAGTTACTTCTCCCTCCCCGTTTCGGGGAGGGTGGCTGAGGCGCAGCCGAAGCCGGGTGGGGAGGGCAGAGCGACGTCCCACAGACCTGTTTTGATGAAAAATGTGCGTCCCTAGCGGGCCGCCCCCACCCCGTCGCTGGCGCGACGACCCTCCCCGAAACGGGGGGGGAGAGGGGCGGGCTTTAGTCTTCCCTCCGGGCCCAGCCCAGCTTGCCGAGGACTTCCATCGGGCGGAAGTCGGCCTTGTAGTCCATCTTGGCCGAGCCCTGGACCCAGTAGCCCAGATAGACGAAGGGCAAGCCGACGATCGCGGCTTGGCGGACGTGATCGAGAATGGCGAACCGCCCCAGGCTGCGGCGCTCCATCGTCGGATCGTAGAAGCTGTAGACCATCGATAGCCCGTCCTTGAGCAGGTCGGTCAGGGTCACGGCGACCAGATCGCCGGGGCCGCCGTCGGTCGAGGGCAGACGATATTCGATCAGATGGGTGCGGACGGCCGTGTCCTCGACCATGGCGACATAGTCGAGCCAGCCCATGTCGCTCATGCCGCCGGTCGGATGGCGTGTGGTCAGATAGCGGCGCAGAAGCTGGAACTGCTCGGTCGTCGCCTCGGCCTCGACCAGATCGCGCGACAGATCGGCGTTGCGGGCCAGAACCTTGCGTTGAGAGCGGCTGAATGCGAACTCGGGCACGGGCAGACGCACGGAAACGCAGGCGTCGCAGGCCTCGCAGGCCGGGCGATAGGCGATGTTCTGGCTGCGGCGGAAGCCGGCGATGGTCAGTTCGTCGTTGACGTGGGCGCCGTCGGAGAAGGGCAGGTTGGCGAACACCTTCCGCTCGGTCTTGCCCGGCAGATAGGGGCAGGGCGCGACCGAGGTCATGAAGAACCGGAGCTGGCGGGTCGGTACGTGCTGGGTCACGGCCTCAGGTCCGCATCCGATCTTGCCAATATTGCGACAGTTGAACGCTCATGGCGCGATTTGGCGTCATTCGTGGCTGGGCTGCAAGCGTGTTCACGTCGCAGCCGAGCGGGGTCACAACGAGGTATCCATCGGCAGGACAGGCGCCTCGCGCAACAGGACGATGGCGATGCGGCGGTTGCCGGCGAGCGTGGGGTCGTCGGGATAGAGGGGGTCGGACCCCGCCTTGCCCGCCACCGAATAGACCCGGTCGGGATCGACGCCTGCGCCCTGAAGCACCAGGCGCGAGCCGTTGGCGCGTTCGGATGACAGGGTCCAGTCGGCCGGCGCGCTGGCGCGGCTGGAACCCGGCGTGGCGCTGGTGTGGCCGGTGATGGAGATCCGGTTCGGCAGTTGATTGATGACCTTGGAGATGGCGCGCAGCAGGACCTGGGCCCGCGCGTTCGGTCGTGACGAGTTGTTGTCGAACATCGACCGGCCTTCCTGATCGACCAGCTGGATGCGCAAGCCCTCAGGCGTCTGATCGACGATCAGCTGTTTCGACAGCTCGGCCAGTTCCGGCATCGACTGCATGGCCTGACGCAAGGATTCGGCGGCGCTGGCGAACTCGGCGGCTTCGCGTTTCTGGATTTCGGCCTGAAGGGCGGCGTCGCTGGCGGAGGACAGGTTCGAACTGGGGCCGGTCTGGTCGGTCGCCGGCGCCTCGGGCGCCAGTTCCTGCAGCACGGATTGCGAGCCGGAACTCTTGGGACCATCGTCGCCCAGCGACGTGCCGCCCAGGATGCCGCCCGAGCCGGAGGTCGTCTCGGACACGCTGGCGGGTGCGAAATATTCGGCGATGCCGCGCTTTTGTTCGGGGTCGGTCGTGTTGATCAGCCACATCAGCAGGAAGAAGGCCATCATGGCGGTCACGAAGTCCGCATAGGCCACCTTCCACGCGCCGCCGTGGTGGCCTCCGCCGGAGACCTTCTTGACCTTCTTGATGAGGATCGGACGATCGCTCACGGACATGGACACGTATCCCGAGGAGTGTTGTCCCATAATGCCCTCGCCAAGGTTAACCGGGCGTTGACCTTGAACCCCGGCGCGACCCGGCCTAGTCCGACGGCGAGATCAAGGAGCCTGTCATGAAGATCGCATTCGCCGGCCTGGGCGTCATGGGCGCCCCGATGGCGCGTCATCTGGTCGAGGCGGGCCACGACGTGACCGGCTTCAATCGCACGACGGCGAAGGCGCGGGCCTGGGCGGCGGCGACAGGCGGCAAGTCGGCCGCGACGGTGGCGGAGGCGGCGCAGGGCGTCGAACTGTTCATCCTGTGCGTCGGCAATGATGACGACGTGCGGGCCGTCGTGACCGAGGCCCTGCCGCATCTGGCCGAAGGCGCGGTTATCGTGGACCACACCACGACCTCGTCCAAGGTGGCGCGCGAGATGGCGGAACTGGCCCAGGGGCAAGGGCGCCAGTTCGTCGATGCACCAGTGTCAGGCGGTCAGACCGGCGCCGAGAACGGGCAGCTCAGCGTCATGGCTGGCGGGGAAGCCGCCGCCCTGGCGACGGCGGAACCGGCGCTGAAAGCCTATTCCAAGGCGATCAAGCACATGGGACCGGCCGGATCGGGCCAACTGACCAAGATGGTCAATCAGATCGCCATCGCCGGCGTGGTTCAGGGCCTGGCAGAGGCGGTGCATTTCGCCCAGGTCGCCGGCCTGGATACCGACGCCGCCTATGAAGCCGTGTCGAAGGGCGCGGCGCAAAGCTGGCAGATGGACAATCGCTGGAAGACGGCGGCCAAGGGCGAGTTCGAGTTCGGCTTCGCCGTCGACTGGATGCGCAAGGATTTGGGCCTGGTGCTGGACGAGGCGCGGTCGAACGGCGCGCGGCTGAGCCTGACGGCTCTCGTCGATCAATTTTACGCCGAGGTTCAGGCCATGGGCGGAAACCGCTGGGATACGTCCAGCCTGGCGGCGCGACTACAACCCCGCGACTGAAGCCTAAAGTTTGCGGTGCATGAGGTGCAGGCCGACCAGGCCGTGGGCCGGATGATCGAAGGCCTCGGGGACTGTGCCGACGATCTCGAAGCCCAGCGCCTTCCACAGGCCGACGGCGACGGTGTTGGTCTCGACGACCGCATTGAACTGCATCGACTTGAAACCGGCGTCGCGAGCGAAGGTCAGAGCGGCCTCGCCCAAGCTGCGGGCCACGCCTCGACCGCGTGCGGCAGTGGCGACCATGAAGCTGCCGTTGGCGACGTGGGCGCCGTTTCCTTGCTGGTTCGGAATGATCTTGGCGGCGCCCAGCACCTGGCCGTCCTCGATCGCGACCAGAGTTCCGCCGGGCGCAGGCGGCGTCCACATTATGCGGGCCTGCGCCTCGGTCATGTCCAGCGGATAGGTATAGGTCTCGCCCGCGCGGGTGACGGCCTCGATGATCGGCCACAGGCCGGGCCAGTCGGCATCCGCGATCGGTCGGATTTCCAAGCCCATCAGCCCAGCAGCCGTGCGGCCTGAGGCGCGAAATAGGTCAGCACGCCTGCACAGCCGGCGCGCTTGAACCCGTGCAGGGTCTCAAGGATCGCGCGGTCCTGATCCAGCCAGCCGTTGGCGATGGAGGCCTGCATCATCGAATATTCGCCCGACACCTGATAGGCGAAGGTTGGAACGCTGAAGGTCTCGGACACACGCCGGACGATGTCCAGATAGGGCATGCCCGGCTTGACCATCACGGCGTCTGCGCCTTCCGACAGGTCCATCGCGACCTCCTTTAGGGCCTCGTCGGAGTTGGCGTAGTCCATCTGATAGGTCTTCTTGTCGCCCTTCAGCAGGGTCGAAGAGCCGACGGCGTCACGGTAGGGGCCGTAGAAGGCCGAGGCGAACTTGGCCGCATAGGACAGGATCAGGGTGTCGGAAAAGCCGTTGGCCTCCAGCGCCTCGCGCACCGCCTGGATGCGGCCGTCCATCATGTCGGAGGGAGCGACCACATCGGCGCCGGCGTGGGCGTGGATGAAGGCCTGTTCGGCCAGCCGGTCCAGCGAGGCGTCGTTGGCGATCCGGTCGCCCTCCATCACCCCGTCGTGGCCGTGGTCGGTGTAGCAGTCCAGCGCCACGTCGGTCATGACGCCGATCTCGGGCGCGGCGTCCTTGATGGCCTTGATACAGTCGGGGATCAGACCGTCGGGATCGGTCGCGCCCGTGCCTACCGCATCCTTGATCGCGCCGTCCACGTTCGGAAACAGGGCGATCATCGGAATGCCCAGGTCGCGGGCCTCAACCGCCGTAGCCGCAGCGGCCTTTGGCGACAGGCGGAAGACGTCGGGCATGGAGGCGACGGGAACCCGATCCTCGGCGCCGTCGTGGACGATCAGCGGCCAGATCAGATCGGCCGGCGTCAGGGTCGTCTCCGCCACCAGCCTACGCACCCACGGGCTGGACCGCAGGCGGCGCGGACGGGCGAGCGGGAAGGGGGCGGGCTGATAGGGAAGCATGACGAAACCTTGGAAACTTGCCGTCGGACTAGCGCCGCAGCGACCAGGGCGCAAATCGCGTGATGCGTCGGATCGTTTCGCGCGTGATGACGGCTTGCGCGGATCGGCGAAATGCGAGCCTATCAGCGCCAAATCCAGGGAGATGACGATGATCAAGCGATTGGCGGCCGGCGCGGCGGTTCTGGCTCTTGCGACGGGCCTTTCGGCCTGTATCATCGTGTCGTCCGACGGCGGGTCGCGGACCGTGGTCGCGGGCGACAACGCCGTGATGGCGTCGCCGTCCTATGTCTCGCTCTATACCGACGCCGTCGCCGACACGAAGCGTCCGGCCGAAGAGGTGGCGCGTGATCCGCTGCGTCATCCGGCCGAGATCCTGGCCTTCGCCCAACTGGCTCCGGGCGACAAGGTCGCCGACATCCGCCCCGGCGCCGGCTATTTCACCCGCCTGTTCTCTGACGTGGTCGGCCCGACCGGCCGGGTCTACGCCTTCGTGCCCGAGCGGACGATGGCGCGGGAGAACGCCGGAGCGGACGCCCTTGCCGCTGCCTATTCCAATGTCACGCGCGTCAACGGCCTGCTGGACTCGATGACCTACGCCGAGCCGCTGGACATGATCTTCATGAGCCAGGAATACCACGACTTCCACATCCCCGGCTTCAACACCGACGTGGCCAAAATGAATGCGGCCGTGTTCGCCGCGCTGAAGCCCGGCGGGCGTTACATCCTGATCGACCATGAGGCGGCGCCCGGCACGGGCATTTCGGCGGTCCAGACCCTGCACCGCATCGAAGGCGACTATCTGAAGCGCGAGGTCGAGGCGGCGGGCTTCGTCTATGAGGGTGAGAGCACGGCTGTCGCCAATCCGGCCGACGACCACAGCCTGAACGTCTTCGACGAGAAGATTCGCGGCAAGACCGACCAGTTCGTCTATCGCTTCCGCAAGCCGGGCTGATGCGGGTGACGGCCGCGCTGGCGACGGCGCTGGTTCTGATCTGCGGGCCGGTCGCGGCGGCTGACGGCGATCCGCCTTATACGGTCGCGCCGAATCTGTTTCGGCTGGATGCGCCCGATCTGGGCCTGACGCCTGCGCCGGGGACCGAGACTTTCACCGTCTTCGCGCCGACGCAGGACACGGATCGGTTCAGCAATGGCGTGGTGCTGATCCCCTTCAGGGGCCGCCTCTACGCCCAGTGGCAAAGCTCAGCGCGGGACGAGGACGCCGCCGACACCTGGGTCGCCTACAGCGTCAGCGACGACGGCGAGACGTGGGCGGCGCCTCATGTGTTGGCGCCAAAGGGGCAGGGCGGGCGGATGCATTCCAGCGGCGGCTGGTGGACCGACGGCGAAACTCTGGTGGCCTATGTCAATGTCTGGCCCGAGGGTTTTCAGTCCGGTGCGGGCGGCTTCACTGAATATAGAACCAGCACGGACGGCGTGACCTGGAGCGATCCGCGTCGCGTGACCGGCGCGGACGGTCGTCCGGTCGAAGGCGTGATCGAACAGGATCCACACCTGATCGACGGTCGGGTGATGACGGGCTTTCACCTGCGACCCGGCATGATCGCGACGCCCTTCTTCACCGATGATTCGCTGGGCGTCACAGGATGGACGGCGGGCCAGATGGAGAACCTGCCGCGCGACGCCAGCGGCGCCCAGGCCGCACACGAGCGTCGTCTCAGCCGCGAGATCGAACCCAGTCTGTTCCGGCGCGCCGATGGCTGCGTGGTCATGGTGTTCAGGGACGAGGAGCTCAGCTTCCGCCAACTGGCGTCCGAAAGCTGCGACCGGGGCGTGACCTGGACGACGCCGGTGTTGACCGACATGCCGGACGCTCGCGCCAAGCAGAGCGCCGGCAATCTGCCGGACGGAACGGCCTATCTGGTCAATGCGCCCAACAGCGACCGACCCCGCCTGCCGCTGGCGGTGACGCTTAGCCGCGACGGTCGCCTGTTCGATCGCAGCCATCTGTTGCGGGGGCAAGGCGACCTTCAGCCGTTGCGGTTCGAGGGGCAGTACAAGCGGCCGGGCTATCACTATCCAAAGAGCGTCGTGTGGGGCGCCTACCTCTACGTCGCCTATGCCGCGAACAAGGAGGATGTGCAGGTCACGCGCGTCCCGCTGCGATCCCTGCAATACTGAGAACCGTTATCAATTAAGGGTTTGGGTCGTTTTGTCCATGTGGCGGACATGGACAAGCCCGCGCCGGGGGAGCAAATAACGCAAAGACATCGCCATAAGCGAAAGAACGCGTAGTTTGTTCGACTATAAGGCCGCCTTTAAAAGCTCGGTGGAGCAGGTTCGCAGCGAAGGACGTTACCGCGTCTTCGCCGATCTGAAACGCGTGCGCGGACAGTTTCCGCTGGCGGTGCGCCGCCGCGACGACGGTTCACAGCAGGACGTCGTGATCTGGTGCTCCAACGACTATCTGGGCATGGGCCAGCATCCCGTCGTTCTGGACGCCATGCACAATGAGATCGATGCGGTCGGCGCCGGCGCAGGCGGCACACGCAACATTTCGGGCACCACCCGTTCGGCCGTCGATCTGGAGGCTGAACTGGCCGACTGGCACCAGAAGGAAGCGGCCCTGCTGTTCACCTCGGGCTACGTCGGCAATGAGGCGACCCTGTCGACGCTGCAGAAGATACTGCCCGGCCTGATCACCTTCTCCGATTCGCTGAACCACGCCTCGATGATCGCCGGCATTCGCCACGGCGGCGGCGAGCGCCATGTGTTCATGCACAACGACCTGGCGCATCTGGAGGCTCTGCTGGCGGCGGCGCCGTCCGAGGCGCCCAAGCTGATCGCCTTCGAGAGCGTCTATTCGATGGATGGCGACATCGCCGACCTGGCCGGCACCATTGCTTTGGCCAAGAAGTACGGCGCCCTGACCTATCTGGACGAAGTCCATGCGGTCGGCCTGTATGGCGAGACCGGCGCGGGCGTGGCCGAGCGTGACGGCGTGCTGGATCAGATCGACATCATCGAATGCACGCTGGGCAAGGCTATCGGCGTGATGGGCGGCTATATCGCCGCCGACGCCATGATCATCGACGCGGTGCGCAGTTGGGCCTCGGGCTTCATCTTCACCACCTCGTTGCCGCCGGCGTTGACGGCGGGAGCGCTGGCCTCCGTGCGGCACCTGAAGGCCCACCCCGAACTTCGCGTCCAGCATCAGGAGCGGGCCGCGACGCTGAAGTCGCGCTTCGCGGCGGCTGGCATTCCGGTGATGGAAAGCGAGAGCCACATCGTGCCCGTGCACGTCGGCGATCCGATCCACTGCAAGATGATCTCGGACATGCTGCTGGACGAGTACGGCGTCTATGTTCAGCCGATCAACTATCCGACCGTGCCCAAGGGGACCGAGCGCCTGCGCTTCACGCCTTCGCCGAACCACACCGACGCCATGATGGATCATCTGGTCCAGGCGATGGACAAGCTGTTCGCCCACTGCAACGTGGCGCGCCAGCCCGTCGCGGCCTGAGGCTCGGCGATGGCGGACGAAGATCTCGGCGAGGTGATCGTCGAGTTCACGCGAAACGGCTCCTACCTCAAATGTTCGGCCATCCACGTCGCCACCGGCCGCGAGGTCAGCGCCATGGGGCCGGTCAACGAACCGAAGTCCGTCGAACGGGTGGCGATCGCCAAGTTGCGGCGGGCTTTGGCTTCAACCTGACCACAAGATGTTGTGGTCGGGCGCTGTGGGGACTAGATAGGCGGCCTTCTGATTTTCGGGGATTCCAGCGTGACGGCCTTCACCCACGACGCCTATTTCACCAAGACTCTCGCTGACGCCGACCCGGACGTCTTCAAGGGCATTCAGGGCGAGTTGGGTCGCCAGAAGGAGCAGATCGAGCTGATCGCTTCCGAGAACATCGTCTCCCAGGCGGTGCTGGATGCGCAAGGCTCGGTGCTGACGAACAAATACGCGGAAGGGTATCCCGGTCGTCGCTATTACGGCGGCTGCGAGTTTGTCGACATCACCGAGGATCTGGCGCGCGAGCGGGCCAAGACGCTGTTCGGCGCGGCCTTCGCCAACGTCCAGCCCCACTCGGGCGCCCAGGCCAACCAGGCGGTCTTCTTCACCCTGCTTCAGCCCGGCGACACCTTCCTGGGCATGGACCTGGCCTGCGGCGGTCACCTGACGCACGGCTCGCCCGCGAACCAGTCGGGCAAGTGGTTCCGCCCGGTGACCTACAAGGTGCGCGAAGACAATCACCTGATCGATTACGATCACGTCGCCGAAATGGCCGAGCGTGAGAAGCCCAAGCTGATCCTGGCCGGCGCCTCCGCCTACAGCCGTCACATCGATTTCAAGCGCTTCCGCGAGATCGCCGACAGCGTCGGCGCCTATCTGATGGTGGATATGGCCCACTATGCGGGCCTGATCGCCGGCGGGGCCTATCCCGACCCGGTGCCGCACGCCCACGTCGTGACGACGACGACGCACAAGACCTTGCGCGGTCCGCGCGGCGGCATGATCCTGACCAACGACGGCGACATCGCCAAGAAGATCAACTCGGCTGTCTTCCCCGGCCTGCAGGGCGGGCCGCTGGAACACGTCATCGCCGCCAAGGCCGTGGCCTTCGGCGAGGCGCTGAAGCCCGAGTTCAAGCTCTATGCCAAGCAGGTGGTCAAGAACGCCCAGGCCCTGTCGGGCGTGCTGATCGAACGCGGCCTGGCCATCGTCTCGGGCGGCACCGACAGCCACCTGGCCCTGGTCGACCTGCGGCCCAAGGGTGTGACCGGCAAGGCGACCGAGCACGAGCTCGAAAAGGCGCTGATGACCTGCAACAAGAACGGCGTGCCTTTCGACACCGCCCCCTTCACCGTCACCTCGGGCGTCCGCCTGGGCACCCCGGCGGGCACCACGCGCGGCTTCGGCGAGGAAGAGTTCAAGCAGATCGGCCACTGGATCGCCGACGTCGTCTCGTCGATGAACGGCGGCGACGAAGCCGATCCGGCCGTGGTCGCGGGCGTGGCGGCCCAGGTTCGCGAGTTGACGAACCGCTTCCCGATCTACGGATAACCCTCTGATGAAGTGCCCCTTTTGTGGTCATCAGGATACTCAGGTGAAGGACAGCCGGCCGTCGGACGACGGCTCGGCCATCCGACGCCGTCGATCCTGCCCCAACTGCAATGGGCGCTTCACCACCTTCGAGCGGGTGCAGCTGCGTGAGCTGGTGATCCTGAAGCGCAACGGCCGGCGCACGCCGTTCGAGCGCGACAAGCTGGAACGCTCGCTGGGCGTGGCCCTGCGCAAACGCCCGGTCCAGGCCGATCAGGTCGAGCAGATGGTCAACCGCATCGTCCGTCAACTGGAAAGCCTGGGCGAGACCGAAATCCCGTCCAGCACGGTCGGGGACTTCATCATGAAGGCGCTGAAGGGCGTCGATGAGGTGGCCTATGTCCGCTACGCCTCGGTCTACAAGGACTTCCGCCACACGGGCGATTTCGCCAAATTCCTCGGCGACGAAGGGTTCGACGAACCGTCCGGCAAGGCCTGATGCGGGTCACTCTGAAACTGGCGACCTCGCTGGATGGGCGCATCGCCACGGCGTCGGGCGAAAGCCAGTGGATCACCGGCGAGGCGGCGCGGCTGGAGGGCCACCGCCTGCGCGCCGCGAATGACGCCATTCTGGTCGGCGTCGAGACGGTTCTGCACGACGATCCCGAGATGACCGCCCGCCTGCCGGGCCGCAGCGTGGACCAGCCGCTGCGCGTGGTTCTGGACAGCCGCCTGCGGACGCCGGGGACGGCGAAACTGGCGGGGGAGAACACCCTGATCCTCACGGTCGCCGAGCCACACCCCGTTGGCGCGGCCAAAGTGAAACGGGTCGAGGCAGACCAGGGTCGGCCGGCCATCCCGGCTGTTCTGCAAGCTTTGAAAGCGGCGGGCGTCAAGTCGGTGTTGATCGAAGGCGGGGGGCAGGTCGCCGCATCATTTTTGCGCGCCGGCTTGGTGGATGCGCTGGAATGGTTCCGGGCCCCGATCCTGCTCGGCGGCGAGGGCAGGCCCTGCGTCGCTGCTTTGGCTCTTGCAAAGCTGTCCGACGCCCCCAAGTTCCGTCGCCTGGGCGTCGAGCCTGTCGGGGACGATCTGTGGGAACGCTACGCGCGTCTCTGACGCGGTAGATTCCAGACGATTGAGACTATTCAGACTGTGTTTTTCGGGTCCGAAAGGGGCCAGCGTCCAATGTTCACCGGCATCGTCACCGACATCGGCCGTGTCCGCGAGGTCCGCGAGACAGATCGCGACCGGCGTTATGAGATCGAGACCGTCTGGAACACTGACGACATCGACCTTGGCGCCTCCATCAGCCACGCGGGCTGCTGCCTGACGGTGACGGAAAAGGGGCACGATATACGGGGGGGCTGGTTCGCCGTCGAAGTGTCGAACGAGACCCTGTCCAAGACCACGCTGGGCGCCTGGAAGGCCGGCGACGGCGTCAATCTGGAGCGCGCCGCAAAGCTGGGCGACGAGATGGGCGGCCATGTGGTCTCGGGTCACGTCGACGGCCTGGGCCGGATCGTGTCGATCACGCCCGAGGGCGGGTCGCATCGGGTCGAGGTCGAGGCGCCCGCGCCCCTGCACCGCTACATCGCCGCCAAGGGGTCGATCACAGTCGATGGCGTATCCCTGACGGTGAATGCCGTCGAAGGCCGGGGCTTCTCGCTGAACATCATCCCGCATACGTGGGAGGTGACGACCCTGGGCCGTCTGAAGGCTGGCGATCCGGTCAATCTGGAGATCGACATGCTGGCGCGTTATCTCGCGCGGTGGCAGGAGACCGCATGATGCAATTGGCCGCCAACATGAACGACAGCCCGATCAGTCCCATCGAGGACATCCTGGAAGACGCCCGCAACGGTCGTCCCTACATCCTGGTGGACGCCGAGGACCGCGAGAATGAGGGGGACATCATCATCCCCGCCCAGTTCGCGACCCCTGACCAGATCAACTTCATGATCCGCCAGGCGCGCGGCCTGGTCTGCCTGGCCATCACAGCCGAGCGGGCGAACCAGCTGCGCCTGCCGCCGATGGCGGCCGACAATCGCGAGAGCATGAAGACCGCTTTCACCGTCTCGATCGAGGCCAAGGACGGCGTCACGACCGGCATCTCCGCCGCCGACCGCTCGCGCACCATTCACGTCGCTACCGATGCGTCGAAGGGCATGGACGACATCGTCTCGCCCGGCCACATCTTCCCTTTGGTGGCGCGCGATGGCGGCGTCCTGGTTCGCGCCGGCCACACCGAGGCGGCGGTGGACATCAGCCGCATGGCGGGCCTGACCCCGGCCGGGGTGATCTGCGAGATCATCAAGGACGACGGCGAGATGGCGCGGATGCCCGATCTGGTCGCCTTTGCGCAGCTGCACGGGCTGAAGATCGGCACCATCGCCGACCTTATCGCCTATCGCCGCCGCACCGAGCGGTTCGTCGAGCGGATCATGGATACGCCGTTCGAAAGCGTTCACGGCGGGCCTTTCCGCCTGATGCTGTACAAGAACACAATCGAGGGCGCCGAGCACGTCGCCCTGGTCAAGGGCCGGATCGACCCATCCAAGCCGACCCTGGTGCGGATGCACCAGGTGGACTTCGCCTGCGATCTGCTGGGCCATGTCGAGGCCCGCCAGGACTATGTGCCCACCGCCCTCAAGCAGATCACCGATCACGACGGCCCCGGCGTCGTCGTCTTCCTGCGGGATCCATCGCTGAACTCGCTGGCTGAACGGTTGGCGGGCGTGGACAAGCCGGCGGCGATGGATCGGTCGCTGCGCGCCTATGGCGTCGGGGCTCAGATCCTGCTGGACCTGGGCGTCAAGGACATGATCGTGATGAGTTCGACGCGACCCGAACCGACGGCGCTTGAGGGCTATGGCCTGCGCATCGTCGGCTGGCGCGACATGGATGGAGAAGACAAGGCGTGACTGACGCACCCCGTATTCTGATCGTCGAGGCGCGCTTCTACGATGACCTGGCCGACGCCCTGCTGGAAGGCGCCAAGGAGACGCTGAAGGCGCGCGGCGTCGACTTCGACGTCATCACCGTGCCCGGCGCGCTGGAAGTGCCGCCGGCGATCGCCCTGGCCGAGGAAGCCGGGCGTTTCCCGACCGCGCCCCGCTATGACGGCTATGTGGCCCTGGGGACGATCATCCGCGGCGAAACCTATCATTTCGAGATCGTTTCAGACCAATCGGCGGCCGGCATCATGGCCCTGGGCGTCAAGGGCGTGATCATCGGCAACGGCATCCTGACGACCGAGGACGAAGATCAGGCCTGGTATCGGGCGCGTCTTTCGGAAGGGGATAAGGGAGGCGGCGCGGCCAAGGCCTGCCTCGACCTCATTGCATTGAAGAAGCGGTTGCGTCATGGCGTCGGCGCATGACTGAACCGAACAGCGTCAAAGCCGTCCTCGAACAACTCGCCGAAGCCGAAAAGCAACGCGCCGAGCCCAATCTCAGCTCCAAGCAGCGCCGGGCACGCACCGTGTCGCGTCTCGCCGCCGTCCAGGCCCTGTACCAGATGGAGCTGGCAGGCGAAGGCGTGGAGACGGTGATCACCGAATTCTCGAACTTCCGCTTCGACACCGATATCGAGGGCGAAGCGCTCGCCGAGGCCGACGAGGCCTATTTCGCCGACATCGTGCGCGGCGTGATCGAAAGCCAGCGCGACATCGACGCCGCCATCAAGGCGCGCCTGGCCTCCAACTGGAAGCTTGAGCGGATCGACGCCACCCTGCGCGCCCTGCTGCGCTCCGGCGCCTGGGAGTTGATCAAACATCCCGAGACGCCGCGCGAGGTCGTGATCGACGAATATGTCGAGCTGGCCAAGGCCTTCTTCGACGACTCCGAAGCGCGCTTCGTCAATGCGGCGCTGGACGGCGTGTCCAGAGACACGCGCAAATAATGCCGGCGCTCGACGTCGCGGGCGAGTTCGAGACGATCGAGAGGCTGTTGCGGCCCCTGGCCCATCCCGAATGGGGCAGGGGGCTTGCCGACGATGTGGCGGTGTTGCCGTCCCGACAGGGCTATGACCTGGTCCTGACCAAGGACGCCATCGTCGAAGGGGTGCATTTCCTGCCCGACGATCCGCTGGATACGGTGGCCAGGAAGCTGTTGCGGGTGAACCTGTCGGACCTAGCGGCCAAGGGGGCCGAGTCGTTCGGTTATCTGCTCGCCTGTTTCTGGTCCGAGCGCTGCGGCTGGCCCGAGCGTGAGGCCTTTGCGGCGGGTCTTGCCGAGGATCAGGCCAGGTTCGGCGTCTTCCTGCTGGGCGGGGACACCGTGAAGACGCCCGGCCCCGCGACGTTCTCGCTGACGGCCCTGGGCTGGGTTCCGACGGGCGCGGCCGTATCGCGTGCGGGCGCCCAGGCGGGAGATCTGGTGTTCGTGACCGGCGCAATCGGCGACGGCCTGCTGGGTTTGAAGGCGGCCCGGGGCGAGCTGTCGCTTGAGCCTGAACGCCTCGCGGCCCTGGCGGACCACTATCGCACGCCGACGCCCAGGGTGGATTTCGCCGACGTCGTGCGGGACTTCGCGACGGCTTCCGTCGATGTGTCCGACGGACTGGCGGCCGATCTGGCCCATGTCGCGGAGGCGAGCGGGGTGGGCGTTTCGTTGAACCTGAACGTCCTGCCGCTGTCGGCGGCGGCCCAAGCCTGGTTTGCTGACCGGGTCGATCCGCAGCTGTCGTTGGAAGACCTGGCGAGCGGCGGCGACGACTATGAGATCGCCTTCACAGCCCATCCGCGCCACGAGGAAACCCTGCGTCGCGAGGCCGAACGCCGGTTGCTGCGTCTAACCCGGATCGGCGAGGTGACCGCCGGATCGGGCCTGACCGTCACCTATGACGGCCTGCCCATCGTAATGGCGCACGGCGGCTGGACCCACGGCTGACGTCGCAAGGGAATCCTAACGGCCTTGCGTCATAAGCGACGGATGAACCGTCGCTCGCTGATCGCCTCCGGAACCGCCGCTCTCGCCGGGGCGGCCGCCACATCCGCAACCGCATCGAGCAGCAGCGACGCGCCCGCCGCACCTGCCGCGCTGAGCATCGCCGGGCTTGGCCTGCCCGTGATCGAGGGCGGCCGATTGAGGAACTACGTCTTCGTGGCGCTGCGCCTTCAACTGGGGCGTGGCAAGACCGTCGAGCAGATGCGGCCCAAGGAGGCGTTTTTCCGTGACGCCTTGGTCAAGGCCGCGCATCGGACGCCGTTCACCGTCGCGGGCGATTGGACACGACTGAACGAACAGTCGCTGTCCGCCGCTGTCGTGTCGGCCGCAAACACGATCTCTGGACGAGGCTCGATCACCGGCGTCGAGGTCGTGTCGCAAAGCCCGAGACGTCGCACCGGCATGCCGACCACGCGTTGAGTGCTCGTCGATCACGGTTGCGCGACCTGTAAGGCCATGACACGCTCCCCTGGCAAATCCCAAAGAACGCACTGACGCGTTCGCCGCGTGCGGGGGGACCGGAAGGCGGACAGAGGCGATAATGCCCGACCGCGCCAAGGCCTGCGCGCCTGTTTGCAAGGGCATGGAAACGCCAATGACGAACTCACTTACGCTGGTCTTCGCGGCCGGTGTGCTGGCGGTGCTGTATGGCGCCTTACAGACCGCCGTGCTGATGAAGGCGAGCACCGGCAACGACAAGATGCGAGAGATCGCCGCCGCGATCCAGGAAGGCGCGTCCGCCTATCTGAAGCGGCAATATTTGACCATCGGCATCGTCGGGATCGTGATCCTGATCGCCGCCTATTTCCTGATCGGCATCTATGCCGCCATCGGCTTCCTGGTCGGGTCCGTCCTGTCCGGCGCGGCCGGTTATGCCGGGATGCTGATCTCGGTGCGAGCCAATGTGCGCACGGCCCAGGCGGCGTCCGAAAGCCTGTCCAAGGGTCTGAACCTGGCGTTCCGCTCGGGCGCCATCACCGGCATGTTCGTGGCGGGCGGGGCCCTGATCGGGGTGTCGGGCTACTATATTGTGCTGACCCACCATCTGGGACTGGCCTCGACCAGCCGCGAGGTGATCGATGGGCTGGTGGCGCTGGGCTTCGGCGCCTCGCTGATCTCGATCTTCGCGCGCCTGGGCGGCGGCATCTTCACTAAGGGTGCCGACGTGGGCGGCGACATGGTGGGCAAGGTCGAGGCCGGCATTCCCGAGGACGACCCTCGTAACGCCGCGACCATTGCAGACAACGTCGGGGACAATGTGGGCGACTGCGCCGGCATGGCGGCCGACCTGTTCGAGACCTATGCGGTGACGACCGTCGCGACCATGGTGCTGGCGGCGATCTTCTTCCGGGGGCAACCCTATGTGGACGTGATGATGGTCCTGCCGCTGGCGATCTGTGCGGTGTGCATCGTCACCTCCATCGTCGGCAGCTTCTTCGTGCGGCTGGGCAAGAGCCAGAACATCATGGGGGCGCTGTATCAGGGTCTGATCGTGACCGGCGTCCTGTCCATCTTCGCGGTCTGGTGGGTGATCGACCAGATGGTGACGGGACCGATCGTGACGGCAAGCGGTCTGGAAATCCAGCCGATGGCGCTGTTCTGGTCCGGCATGGTCGGTCTGGCGGTGACGGCGGCCATCGTGGTGGTGACCGAATACTACACCGGCTCGAACTTCCGGCCCGTGCGGTCGGTGGCCAACGCCTCTGTGTCCGGGCACGGCACCAACGTCATCCAGGGACTGGCGGTGTCGCTGGAATCCACGGCGCTCCCGGCGCTGACCATCATCGTCGGCATCGTGGCCAGCTTCCAGTTGGCGGGCCTGTTCGGCATCGCCATCGCCACCACGACCATGCTGGGCGTTGCGGGGATGATCGTGGCGCTGGACGCCTTTGGACCCGTGACGGACAACGCCGGCGGCATCGCCGAGATGGCGGGCCTGCCCAGCGACGTTCGGCATTCGACGGATGCGCTGGACGCCGTGGGCAATACGACCAAGGCCGTGACCAAAGGATACGCCATCGGTTCCGCGGGCCTCGGCGCGCTGGTGCTGTTCGCGGCCTATACGTCGGACCTGCAGTATTTCTCGGCCAATCCGGCGGACTATCCCTTCTTCGCCAACATGGGGCCGATCGCCTTCGACCTGACCAACCCCTACGTCGTCGTCGGCCTGCTGTTCGGAGGGCTGTTGCCCTTCCTGTTCGGAGGCATGTCGATGATGGCGGTCGGGCGTGCGGCCGAGGCCGTGGTCGCCGAGGTGCGGCGCCAGTTCCGCGAGAACCCCGGCATCATGACCTATGAGGTCAAGCCGGAATACGGGCGGGCGGTCGACATCCTGACCAAGGCGGCGATTCGCGAGATGATCGTGCCATCGCTGTTGCCGGTTCTGTCACCGATAGTCTTGTTCGTCGCCATCCTGACGATCTCGGACAAGGCCAACGCCTTCGCCTCTTTGGGCGCCATGCTCATGGGGGTAATCGTCACCGGCCTGTTCGTCGCCATCTCAATGACCTCGGGCGGCGGCGCCTGGGACAACGCCAAGAAGGTGATCGAGGAAGGCTTCACCGACAAGAACGGCGTCGTCCACGGCAAGGGGTCGGAAGCCCACAAGGCGGCCGTGACCGGCGATACGGTCGGCGATCCCTACAAGGACACGTCTGGTCCTGCGGTGAACCCGATGATCAAGATCACCAACATCGTCGCCCTGCTTCTGCTGGCGGTGCTGGCGAGCGGCAACATCGGCTAGAGCCTGATCGGTCGAGATGGAATCGCTTCGCGATTTCATCGATGCCGTGAATCAGGCTCCAGAATCATGCTGGACCGAAATCTGGGTTCAGATGGACTGCGTCCAACTGAACCGATTTCGGTCTAGGTCGAACGGCCGCCGATACGAAAACGCCCCGGAGAGCGATCTCCGGGGCGTCTTTGTTGAGATCGGTGAGCCGCCTTAGTCGGGGCGGCGTTGGCCAGGCGTGTTTTGTTCTGTCCGGGGCAATTGGCCACGACCGACGTTGCCGAGCAGTTGTTCCAGAACCGTCAGCTCACGACCGCGCGTCGGCGTCTGGTTGCGGTTTATGGCGATCTGCTCGCCGTCCGTCAGGCCCAGGGTGCGGACCGCCGCGACCTGATCGCCCTGAGGGACGAAAGTGATCTCGGTCACCGTTCGGGTCGAGACCTTGGGCAGGTTGTAGGTGTATTTTTCGGTCGTCTGGCTGATGTAGTACCAGACCTGATCAGGCTCGAAGGTCGAGGTGGTCGAGGGCGAGCCCAGCTTGGCCAGGACCGTTTCCTTGGTGTCCGTGCCGGCGACCACGTCCTGAGGCTTGGCGTCGATGGCCTGGAAGCCGTTGGAGCCGATGGTCGGAGCACAGGCGGCGGACAGGCCGGCCAGCGAAACGGCGACGAAAAGCGGGACGAAACGGGACATGGTCGGGCGCCTGCGAGAGAACAAGGTCTTTGACCTAGACGGACCTGCGTCCTAGTTCAACGGCGCGGCGGAAAAGGGGCCGTTGAAACCCATGCTCAAAAACCTGTTCAAACCCCGACCCGGCATCCGAATCGGCGATGATCTGTACGCCAAGGCCGTGAGCCAGGCGCGCAATCCGGCCTTCTATACGCGGCTGGCGGTCGCGGACCGCATCGACGCCCGATTCGAGCTTTATACGCTGCACGTGCTGTTGCTGGTGCTGCGGCTACGCGATGAGAATACGGCCCAGGGCCAGGATGCGGGACAGGCGGTGTTCGACGTCTATGTCTCGGCGCTCGATCATGCCCTACGCGAAGAAGGCGTGGGCGATGTCGCGGTCGGCAAGAAGATGCGCAAGCTAGGCGAGGCCCTGTATGGCCGGATGAACGCCTATGAGCAGCCTCTGCGCGCCGACGACGCCGTCGCTCTGGCGGAGGCGATGGCGAAGAATGTCTATGCTGAGCCGCAGGCGGCGCACGCTCAGACACTGGCGCACTATGCGCTGACCACGCGCGCGGCTCTGGCGGCGCAGGATTTCAACAAGGTGCTGGCGACGCCGGCCTGGGCGGAAGTTTGAGACAGATGAACGTGACGCTCCCCTACAGCGAGACGGTGCGGGTCAATCAGATCGGGGCCGGATTGAACCGGAAGCTCGAACCTGACGCAGACACGTGCAAACGAATCGCGCGTGCCCTGGACCTGCAAGGGCTCGACGACTTCGTGGTGGATTTCGACGTGAAGCCGACCCCGTCCACCAGCGAGTGGACCCTGAAAGGACGCATCACGGCCCATGCCGTTCAGTCCTGCGGCCTGACGCTTGAGCCCTTGCCCGTCGATGTGGATCGCCGCTTTTCGATCCAACTGGTCCAGGCCAAGCCTCAGGAGACTGAGGAGATCGAGGTCACGCTGGACGAGGAAGACGCCGACGTGATCGAGGACGGCAAGATCGACCTGGGTCAGTACGCCGTCGAACAACTGCTGCTGTCGCTGGATCCTTTCCCGCGCAAGCCGGGCGCGGAATTCGTGCAACCGGAGGAGCCGGGCGAGATTTCACCCTTCGCCGCCTTGAAGGCGCTTAAATCCCAGGACGATAAAGGCTGAGGTTGACGCAGGGGCCGGGTGGTTGCATCCCCCGGCTTCGGCGCTATCGTTCAGCGCATACTGCCAAGCGTCGCGCGACAAGACGACGCGGCCAAACGAGGTCCATTTGCCAGCCCCAGTTACGATCTCGCTTGACGCCATGGGCGGCGATCACGGGCCATCCGTCGTCGTTCCCGGCATCCGCAGCTACATCCGCACCCACGACGGCGAGGGGGTTCGTTTCCTGCTGCACGGCGACGAGGCCAAGGTCGCTCCCGAACTGGCGCGTTGCGGCCTGACGACGGACACCTGCGAAATCCGCCACACCGACAAGGTCGTGGCCATGGACGAAAAACCAGCCCAGGCCATGCGGAGGGGCAAGGGCTCCAGCCTGTGGAACGCCATCGAGGCGGTGAAGACGGGTCAGGCGGGCGGCGTCGTTTCGGCCGGGAACACCGGCGCCCTGATGGCGATCTCGAAACTGATTCTGCGCATGTCGGCGCCGGGCCTTGAGCGGCCGGCCATCGTCGCCAGCTGGCCGACCTTCAAAGGTCATACGGCGGTTCTGGACGTCGGCGCTAATATCGGCAGCGACGCCGAACAGCTGGTTGAGTTCGCCATCATGGGCGAGGCATTTCAGTCCGCGGTGCGCGGGATCGCGCGCCCGACAATCGGCCTGCTGAACGTCGGTTCGGAAGACATGAAGGGCAATGAACAGGTCAAGGAGGCGCACGCCATCCTGCGCGACGGCCCGTTCGACCTGAACTATCACGGCTTCGTCGAGGGCGACGACATCGCCAAGGGCACGGTCGACGTGGTCGTCACCGATGGCTTCACCGGCAATATCGCGCTGAAGACCGCCGAAGGCACGGCGCGCTACATCTCGGCCCTGTTGAAAGAGGCCCTGACCTCGAATCTGCAATCCAAGCTGGGCGCCGTAATCGCCATGCCGGCGCTGAAGAAGATGCGTCAGAAGATCGACCCGAGCACCATCAACGGCGGGCCTCTGCTGGGCCTGAACGGCATCGTCGTGAAGAGTCACGGCGGCGCAGACGCCAAGGGTTTCGGCAATGCGATCCGCATCGCTGTCGATCTGGCGCGCAGCGACTATATGAGCAAGGTGGGGGACAACCTGGGCAAGCTGGACGCGGTGTTCGATCATGCCGCCAAGCCTGCCGCATCCGTGGGAGAACCCCTTCAGTGAGCGTCACCCGCAGCGCCGTGACCGGCGTCGGCTCCTATCTGCCGGAGCAGATCGTCACCAACGCCGACCTGGCCAAGTTCGTCGATACGTCGGACGAATGGATCCAAGAGCGCACCGGCATCAAGCAGCGCCACAAGGCGCGCGACGACCAGCCGACCAGCGACCTGGCGGTCGAGGCCGCCAAGAAGGCGCTGGCCGATGCAGGCAAGAAGGCGACGGATGTCGATCTGATCATCGTGGCCACGACGACGCCCGACATGACCTTTCCGGCCGTCGCCTCGATCGTTCAGGCCAAACTGGGCGCCGGCGTCGGCATCGCCTTCGATGTTCAGGCCGTGTGTTCGGGCTTCGTCTACGCTTTGAGCGTCGCCGACGGTTTCGTGGCGCGCGGTCTGTCGAAATGCGCCCTGGTGATCGGGGCCGAGGAAATGACGAAGCTGATGGACTGGACCGACCGGACCACCTGCGTCCTGTTCGGCGACGGCGCCGGCGCCGTGGTGCTGGAACCGCGCGAAGGGCAGGGGACGTCCGACGACCAGGGCATGCTGGGCTTTGCGTTGCGCGCTGACGGCTCCAAGACCGATCTGCTTTATGTTGACGGCGGCCCGGCGACGACCGGGACAGTCGGCCATCTGCGTATGGCTGGCAATCAGGTCTTCCGCCACGCTGTGGTGAACATCGCTGAGGGCATCACCGCCGCCTGCGCCGCCGCGAACATCGAGATCGCGGACGTGGACTGGTTCGTGCCCCATCAGGCCAATCAGCGCATCATCAAGGGCGTCGGCGACCGGCTGGGTCTGGACGAAAACAAGGTGATCTCGACCGTGGCGACCCATGCCAACACCTCGGCCGCCTCCATCCCCCTGGCGCTGGACGCCGCGATCAAGGATGGTCGGATCAAGAAGGGCGACATGGTCCTGCTGGAAGCCATGGGAGGCGGCCTGACCTGGGGCGCCTGCGCGCTGCGACTTTAAATCGGCCATAGGCATTGATTTTTCGGGGCCTTTGCGGCCCTATGAATGCGAGCGGATCGCATGAGCGGGGATACGATGGCAGGCCAACAGACCGTGACGCGCGCTGACCTGTGCGAGGCTGTGCACAACGAGGTCGGCCTGTCGCGTCAGGAGTGCTCCAGCCTGGTGGAGCGCACCCTCGAACTGATCGTCGAATCGCTGGAACGCGGCGAGACGGTGAAACTATCCGGCTTTGGTGTTTTCCAGGTCCGCGAGAAACGCGCCCGCATGGGCCGCAATCCCAAGACCGGCGAACCGGCGGCGATCAATCCGCGCCGGGTCATCAGCTTCCGCGCCTCGCAGATCATGAAGAGCCGGGTTCACGACGCCGTCGTCGAGGACTGAGGCGCGTGGCCAAGAGCGCCGACGCCTTTCGCACCATTTCCGAAGCGGCCGAACAGGTCGGCGCGCCCCAGCATGTGCTTCGCTTCTGGGAGACGAAATTCGTCTTCGTGACGCCGGTTAAACGCGCAGGCGGGCGGCGCTTCTATCGCCCTCAGGACATCGCCGTCCTCAAGGCGGTCAAGCGGCTGTTGCACGATGACGGCCTGACGATTCGCGGCGTCCAGCGTCTGCACAAGGAACAGGGGCTGAAAAAGCTGATCGGGGCCGAAGCCGCCGCCCTGATCGAGGACGGCGATGTGGAGATCAGCCCTGCTTCGTCCAACGACGTTCGCCTCGAAACCTCGGATTTGCAGCAGGTTCTGGCTGATCTGGAGCAGGCGAAGGTTCGTCTGGACGCCGTTCTTTCACGGTAGGTGGAAAAGTCGTTTTAGCGTTTGCGGACGACGATCCCCCCGTCTATAGGGAGCGCCTTCGGAGCGTGGCGCAGCCTGGTAGCGCACTTGACTGGGGGTCAAGGGGTCGCAGGTTCGAATCCTGTCGCTCCGACCATTCTTGCAAAAGAATGATTGATGGTGGGGTCGTCCTTACGGGCGGCCCCATCGCCGTTTCTAGGCCTGACTCAGCCGCGCTCGGCCCACTTCAGCAGCGGGATGAGAGGCAGGCCCCAGGCGGTGCCGCCAATGCCAAAAAAGAGGAAGTCGATCCACTGCGATGGCGGCAACATTCCGCGCAGCGCGATCAGGCCCCACACCCAGAAGACCAGGAAGGCCAGCACGCCGATCGCGGCGACGAAGCGACGCAGACGCGGGTGCATCAGCGTTTGTTCCGAAACAGGAAGAAGGCGAGCAGGCAGAAGCCCGATCCGACCAAGGCCCACGGCACCCAGACCCAGCTGTCCATCGTGCTGATCGCGAACACGCGCACGGCCAGGAACCAGCCGCAGGCCAGCCCGACGCCGGACACCAGGCTGGTGCCGCCAAAGCCGCGACGGCCCGTCAAAAGGTCCGCGATCCAGGCCAGCAGCAGGCCGCCCACAGCGGCGGCGGCGATATCGGCGTATTGCAACCCTGATCTCCTGCGGCGTCATCGCCGTTAACTCAATCCGACTCGATCTTGTCGCTCCAGGGGGGCATACCGCACCGGTCGCGATTTGATCATCGTCGAGCGCGACACCATATCCGGGTCAGCGTCAGGCGTCGAATGAACCGTTTCGGAAATCCAGATCGCAATCGCGTCGTCGGCGTGTGGCTGTTCGCCACGGCGGCCATCGTCTTTTTGATGGTCGTGATCGGAGGCATCACCCGCCTGACCGGATCGGGTCTGTCGATCACCGAATGGAAGCCCATCATGGGCGCCATCCCGCCGCTGAACGCCGCCCAGTGGGCCGAGGCGTTCGAGAAATACAAACAGATTCCCCAGTACGCCCAGATCAACGCCGGCATGAGCCTGGGCGAGTTTCAAGGCATCTTCTGGTGGGAATGGCTGCACCGGCTGATCGGCCGCCTGGTCGGCATGGTGTTCGCCCTGCCGCTGGTCTTCTTCCTGCTGTGCCGCATCGCGCCGCCGCGTTCGCTGTTCCGTCAGTGGGCCATGCCGGATCGGCTGATCTGGCGCTGTGTCTTGCTGTTGGCCCTTGGCGGCCTGCAGGGGCTGATCGGCTGGTGGATGGTGTCCAGCGGCCTGTCCGAACGGGTCAGCGTCGCGCCAGAGCGGCTGGCGACGCACCTGGGCCTGGCCTTCATCCTGTTCGCGGCCCTCATCTGGACTGGGCTGGAGGCCTGGAACGGCGAGGACCACGGACGGCCGCCGGTCGGCTGGGCGCGCGGCGCCGGTTTCCTGCTGGGCGCGGTCTTCGTGCAGTGCCTGCTGGGCGCCCTGGTCGCGGGCGGCCATGCCGGACTGGTCTATACCGACTGGCCGCTGATGAACGGGGCCGTGCTGCCGCCGGCCGACTGGAGCCTGGGGGCGAGCGCCTTCCTGCACGACCAGGCCCTGACGCAGTTCAATCACCGGCTGGTGGCCTATGGGCTGCTGATCGCCGTCAGCATCTATGCCTTCCAGGCCTGGCGCTGGCGCGTGGCCGAGGGGATGGGCCTGGCCGCCTTCATCCTGGCGGGTGTGGTGTGGTTCCAGGCCCTGCTGGGGATCGTCACCCTGATGCACGCCGTGCCGGTGTGGCTGGGTGTGCTGCATCAGGGTGGGGCCGCCGTCGTGCTGGCCGTGGCGACGGCGAACCTGTGGCTGGTGTTGCGGGCTCAGCCTCGCATCTTCATGTCCGGACCGCGCTCCATGGGCCGGTGATCGCGAAGGTCACGCCGGGATACTGGATGTTGACGAACAATGTCCTGCCGTCAGGCGAGAAGACCGCGCCCGCGAACTCCGAGTTTCCCTGAAACACGTTGCGGCCCAGGGTGTAGATCCTGCCGTCCGGCGTGACGCCCTTCAGGTGATTGCGGATCGCGCTGGAATAGTTGTCTTCGCACACGATCAGATGGCCCCATGGCGCGATGGTGATGTTGTCGCCCATGTTCAGCGTCTTCTCGTTCGTGCTTTCGACGAACAGCTGGAGGCGGCCGGGACGACGTGTCTCGCCGGGGCGGCCTTCTTCGGGCGAGGGAACATAACGCAGGATCTGGCCGCGCTGGATCGAGCCGCCCGAGGTGGCGGTCAGATACATTTCGCCGTCGCCCCACCAGATGCCTTCGCCCCGCGCGACCAGGGCGGCGCCTTCGGCATGGCCGCGCTGGCGCAGGTCGCCTTGCGGGCTCTCGACGTCGGCCATGTCGATCCAGTCGACGCTCAGCCAGTCGCCGACCGACCAGACTCGGGCGTCATGGTTCGAGGTGTCGACGCCCTTGTGATCGCGCAGCACCATGGCCTGAAGTCGGCCGCCCTTGATCAGTTCGCCGGGCGCGTTGGGAATGAAGCGGTAAAACAGGCCGTCGGCCCGGTCCTCCGTCAGATAGACGATGCCGGTGCGCGGATCGACGCAGACCGCTTCGTGGTCGAACCGGCCCATAGCCTTCAGCGGGACTGGATCGACCAGGCCCTCGGCGCGCGCCGGCACCTCGAAGACATAGCCGTGTTCCTTGGTCACGTCGGCGTCGGCGGGGGTTTCCTCCGTCTCCTCGCAGGTCAGCCACGAACCCCAGGGCGTGTGCCCGCCGCAGCAGTTGGTGCTGGTCCCGGCCAGGCTGAGGTGCTGGCGCTCGGTCTTGCCGGTCGCCATATCGTAAACGACCGTGGTCGTGCCGCCGGGCAGGGGGCGGCCGTCCTTGTAGGTGTCATAGGCGCGGCCGGCGTCCAGCAGGTCGATGCGCTGCTGGTTGTAGCCGCCGGGGCCCCAGTTGCGGTGGGCGGCGGACGAACCCTTGAGTTCGTGGTTGCGGACCAGGGCGACACGGTTTCCATCGAGGGCGAAACAGCCCATGCCGTCGAACTGACCGGGGACCAGCAGGCCGTCGGCCATGGTCTCGCCGCCCTGTGACACGATGCGGTAGGAGAAGCCCTCGGGCAGGTCGAGCATGCCGTTGGGATCGCGCTTCAGCGGACCGTAGCCCTCGACCTCGTTGACGTAGGTTTCCTCGGCGGCGGCCTGGACGCTGTGGGCCAGACCCAAGAAGGCGAGGGCGGCGCTGGAGCCGATCAGGCTGCGACGGTGAAGGATCATGAGAGGGCTCCGAGAGAACATCGGCCCTCCGATGGCCCGAAAAGGTCATGGTTTGATGACGGAAGGCGTTATTTCGTAACGCTGAAAGCCGCAATGCGCCGGGTATTTTAATACCGTATTTATAATCACCAACAATAACAGCATCTTGTGGTCATTGTGACGCATTCGAACGCGTTGACGCGACCAATCGTCTCCTGTATCAGCGCGCCTTCATTCGGTTCCCTCGGGGGCCGGACCCGATTTTCGTCTCCAGGAACCCTCTCAATGCTGAAGAGCACTACGGCTTCGTTGAAGCCGGCTGAGGTCGAGAAGAAGTGGATCCACATCGACGCCGAAGGCGTCGTGGTGGGCCGCCTCGCGACCTTCATCGCCAATCGTCTGCGCGGCAAGCACCGCGGCGACTACACCCCGCACGTTGACTGCGGCGACTATGTCGTCGTGACCAACGTCGACAAGGTCGTGTTCACCGGCAAGAAGTCGACCGACAAGGTCTATTATCGCCACACCGGCCACCCGGGCGGCGTCAAGTCGACCACGCCTGAGAAGGTTCTGGGCGGTCGCTTCCCCGAGCGCGTGCTTGAGAAGGCCGTCGAACGCATGCTGCCGAAAGAAAGCCCCCTGGCCCGCAAGCAGATGACGCACCTGCGCCTGTTCGCCGGCGGCGCACACGAACACGAAGCCCAGCAACCGGAAACGATCGACTTCGCGTCGGCGTCGCCCAAGAACACCCGGAGCGCCTGAGCATGACTGACGCGACGCAAGACACCGCCGCCACCGGCTTCGACGCCCTGAAGGGCCTGAGCTCTTCGGTCGAGAACGACGCCCCCGTCTATGTCCAGAAGCTGGACGCCCAGGGCCGCGCCTATTCGACCGGCAAGCGCAAGAACGCGATCGCTCGCGTCTGGGTCAAGCCCGGCACGGGCAAGATCACCGTCAACGGCAAGGACCAGGAGCAGTATTTCGCTCGTCCCGTGCTGCGCATGATGATCGCCCAGCCGCTGACCGTTTCGGACCGCGCCACCCAGTATGACGTAATCTGCACCGTCGAAGGTTCGGGTCTGTCGGGCCAGGCCGGCGCCATCCGCCACGGCCTGTCGCACGCCCTGACGCACTTCGAGCCGGAACTGCGCAAGGTCCTGAAGCCGCACGGCTTCCTGACCCGCGACAGCCGCGTCGTGGAGCGCAAGAAGTACGGCCGCGCCAAGGCACGCCGTTCCTTCCAGTTCTCGAAGCGCTAATCGCGTTCACGCGGTTTGGATTTGGGGCGCTTCGGGGACACCCGGAGCGCCCTTTTTCTTGTCTATCTTCTCCCGCAAGGAAGAACGGTCAGGAGCAGCCTATGACCCACACCATCTTCATCGACGGCGAGGCCGGCACCACGGGGCTGGAGATCCGCGAGCGGCTGGAGGCGCGCCCGGATCTGGAGCTGATCCTGCTGGGCGATCGTCGTCGCGACGTGGATGCGCGGCGCGAGGCGCTGAACGGCGCTGACGCGGTAATCCTGTGCCTGCCCGACGATGCGGCGCGGGAAGCTGTGGCCATGATCGAGAACCCGTCGGTCAAGGTGATCGACGCCTCGACCGCCTATCGGGTTGCGCCTGGCTGGGCCTATGGATTCCCCGAAATGGATGCGGGACAGCGCGCGCTGATCTCGCGGTCGTCGTTCGTGTCGAACCCCGGCTGCTATCCGACGGGCTTCATCGGGCTGATGCGGCCGCTGGTGAAGGCGGGGCTGGTTCCGGCGGCCTATCCGGTCACGGTCAATGCGGTGTCGGGCTATTCCGGGGGCGGCAAGGCGATGATCGCCGAGTTCGAGGCGCCTGAGGCGGCGACCGCCTATCGCGCCTATGGCCTGTCGCTGAAGCACAAACATGTGCCGGAAATGACGAAACACACGGGGTTGAGCCGCGACGTGCTGTTCGCCCCGGCGGTCGGAAACTATCGTCAGGGCATGCTGGTGGAGGTTCCGCTGCATCTGGCGGCCTTGCCGGAGACGCCATCCGTCGAACGCCTTCACGGCGCACTGGTCGAGGCCTATGAGGGGCAGCACTTCGTCGAGGTCGCCGATCTGGAAGAAACCGAGGCCATGTCGGGACTGGAGCCCGAGGGTCTGAACGGCACCAACCGCCTGCGTCTGCACGTCTTCGGCGATCGCAACGGCGAACAGGCGCGGCTGGTGGCCCTGCTCGACAACCTGGGTAAGGGCGCGTCAGGCGCGGCTGTGCAGAACCTGAACATCATGCTGGGGCTGGACGAGACGATCGGCCTGATCTGATCGGCTGAAACCATTTCACCGCGTCCGTCGTATGAAGGGCATGACCCAGTCCCTGATCGTGAATCGCCGGGGCCTTCTGATGGGCGCCGGCGCGCTCGCCCTGTCCGCCTGTTCGCCTGAAACCTCTGAGGCAGGGGAGGGGCCGTATGCGACCTCGCCCTATCGCCGCGTGTCGGATGCCGACTGGCGTCGTCGGCTCGGCGACGCCTCGTGGCGCGTTATGCGGCATGAGGGGACGGAGCGGCCCTATTCCAGCCCATTGAACGACCAGCACGGGCGCGGCGCCTTCGCGTGCAAGGGCTGCGACCTGCCGCTGTTTCGATCACAGTGGAAGTTCGATTCCAACACCGGCTGGCCCAGCTTCTATGACGTGATCGCCGCCAACATCAGCCGAAAGGGCGATCTGGCCATCGGCATTCCACGAACGGAATATCACTGCGCTCGCTGTCTGGGGCATCAGGGACATGTGTTCGACGACGGCCCCCGCCCGACCGGACTGCGCTATTGCAATAACGGCGTCGCCCTGAAGTTCGTCGCGGCCTAGGCCCTACGCGCCCTGATGGCGGAATCGACGGTGAGGCCGAAGATGACCGAGGCGATGATGACCAGCAGCCCGTAGTCATGACCCGCGAAGAAAACGGGCGCGCACGCCATGGCGATGACGATCAGCGGGAACAGGCCGGCCCAGACGGCCGTGCCGGGCGCGTTCGGATGGATCATCGGCTGAACCGTCGGGCGCTTCATCATCCGGGCCATGCGTCCGTTAAGCAGCACAAAGGCGGCTGCGCAGATGACGGCCGAGATGACATATTTCACCGTATTGCCCGGCTCGCCGAAGACGCTGGCCGTCATGATCAACAGGATCAACGCCACCCCCGTGCTGATCGCGAGCAGGGCGTTAGGTTCGATACGGTTCAAGACTTCACTTTCACATAGCTGCCGGGCGCCGGCTCAATGGGCTTGAGCGGCCCCTGTTCAGGATCACGGGCGGTGATCTGAGGCCCAGCGCGCTCGCCTAGCCATGCCGCCCAATGTTCCCACCAGCTGCCGGGATGCTCTACTGCGTCGGCCTGCCATTCGGCCAGTGTCGCGGGCAGGGCGGCATTGGTCCAGTGCTGGTATTTCCTGGCCGCAGGGGCGTTGATGACGCCGGCGATATGGCCCGACCCCGCCAGGGTGAAGGTGACGTCCTTGCCGCCGAACAGCTTTGCCGAGCGATAGACCGAGTTCATCGGCGCGATGTGATCCTCGCGGCTGGCCTGGAAATAGAGCGGGATCGACACCTTCGACAGGTCCGCCGTCAGGCCGCCGATCTGGAAGCCGCCCTGGGCCAGGGCGTTGGCCCCGTACATCTGACGCAGATAGTCCAGATGCAGCGTCTTGGGCATCCGCGTCTGGTCTGCGTTCCAGAACAGCAGGTCGAACGCGGGCGGATCCTTGCCCAGCAGATAGTTGCTGATGAAGAAGGACCAGATCAGGTCGTTGGAGCGCAAGGCGTTGAAGGTCTCGGCCATGGCCGCGCCGGGCAGGACGCCGCCGGCCGCATCCATCTGACGCTCGATCTCTGCGATCCAGTGCTCGTCGGTGAACAGCAGCAGGTCGCCCGCCTCGGCGAAGTCATGCTGGGCGGCGAAGAAGGTCGCGGCGGCGACCCGCTTGTCGCCCTTGGCCGCCATGTGCGCGAGACCCGCCCCCAGCAGGGTGCCGCCGATGCAATAGCCGACGGCGTTCAACTGCTTCGTTCCGGCCTGTTCCAGCGTCTTCTCGACGGCGCGATAGATGCCCTTTTCCAGATACTGGTCGAAACCGAAATCGGCCTTGTCCTTGTCCGGATTGACCCAGGAACAGACGAACACCGTAAAGCCCTGTGTCGACAGCCAGCGGATCAGCGAATTCGCCGGCTGCAGGTCCATGATGTAGAATTTGTTGATCCACGGCGGGAAGATCAGCAGCGGGATTTCGTGCTGGGTCTCGGTCGTCGGGGCATATTGGATCAGTTCGAACAGCTCATCGCGCCAGACGACCTGGCCCGGTGCGGTGGCGACGTTCTCGCCGACGACGAACTTGCCGTAGTCGGCCTGGCTGATGCGGAGCGACCCACCGCCGCGTTCCAGATCGGCAGCGAAGTTCTGCATCCCCTTCACCAGCGATTCACCGCTGGTCTCGGCCAGGGCCTTCAGCGCGACGGGGTTGGACGCCAGGAAGTTCGACGGTGAGAAGGCGTCGGTCAGCAGACGGGTGAAGAACTGGGCGCGGCGTTTCAGCGTCGGATCGACATCCTCCACCCCCGCGATCAGGCCATTCATCCAGTCCGACGTCAGCAGATAGGACCGCCGCATCATGTCGAACATGGGGTTTTCGGACCAGGCCGGGTCCTTGAACCGTTTGTCGGTCGGAGCGGGGTCGGGCGCCTCGCCTGCAGCCTGACGGGCGGTCGAAGACCAGAGCTGCATATAGCGACCGAACAGGTCGGCCTGCGCCTGCATCATCTTGTCAGGCTGAGCCGCCAGGCTGGTCATCACCGAGGTCATGGCGGGCGCGACGTTGAACGGGTCGGCCGACAGGGCGGCGGGGCGGTCGGCCTGTGTCAGGGCGGCTTCCGCAATGGCGCTCTGGGCCATCATGGCCGCCTTGGCCAGGTTCATCGACAGGGTTTCGATCAGTTCTGCTTGTGCGGCGCCGGGGAGGGTCGGTTCGGGCGCGTCCTCGGCGGCGGTTTCAGGGGGCGCCTCCTGTGGTTCGACCGACTTCGGCTTGGGCTGGCGCGGCGGGCGGGGCTTGGCGGAAGTGGGCCGGCCGGCCTTGCGCGCGGGGCGTTCGGCGGCGTCTGTTGGCGTCTTCGGGAGCTTGGCCATGATCGTCCTTCGCGCTTCCTGCACCAGAGGCCGGTTCATCCGCCCTTCCGCGCGTGGCGATGATGGCATAAGACCAGCCAGGAAATGAACGCGCTGAATTCGAAAAAGATGATCCTGATCGCCGTAGTCGCGATCTCAGCGCCGCTGGCCGGCTGCATCGGCGGGTCTGCGTCCAAGACCGAGCCCGTTTCACCGCTGGCGCCGCGCGTCCAGGAACTGGTCAACGCCAATCGCCACTATCCCCGCTGGGAGGATTTCCCGGCCGCCCCCACAGACCTGCCGCCCGTCGCCCAGGTCGCCGCCAATGCTCAGCGCCTGCAGAATGACAGCACGACGCTGAACAGCGAGATCGCGCGGATCGACTGGACACTGACCGATCCCGAGGCCCTCGCCGCCGAGACGGCGGCTGCGGTCCGATCCGTGCCGGTCTCGCCCGACGCCGCCCGCACCCAGGCGGACATCGAAGCCTTCGCCCAGAGCCTGCGCGACCGCGCCAAGGCGCCGCCGCCGCTCGACCGCCGCCCGACGCAATGACCGGTCGCCGGGGATGCAGAATCCCGCGATGATGCGCTGATGGCGGACGACGGCGGCGCAAAGACACTCAACGCATTCCTGGGCGTGACCCGGTCCCTCTCAGGACGCGCCTGGCGTCAGCGACCAGCGGATGCGGCGACGACCCGCGCCCATATGCAGGGCCTCGGGTTGGACGAGCTCCTGGCCCGCGCCCTGGCGTCGCGTGGCGTATCGGCGGATCAGGGGGCTGATTTCCTGACGCCGACCCTGCGCGCCCTGTTCCCCGACCCGTCCAGCTTCATGGACATGGATGCGGCGGCCGATGCGATCCTGAACGCGCTCCAGGCCAAGGCCAACATCCACGTCTTCGCCGACTATGACGTGGATGGGGCGTCCAGCGCGGCGCTTCTGGTGCGCTGGTTCCGGGCGATGGATCATGAGCTGTCGATCTACGTGCCCGATCGGCTGACCGAGGGATACGGCCCCAGCGCAAAGGCTTTCGACACGCTGAAGGCCTCGGGCGCGGACCTTGTCATCACCGTGGACTGCGGCGCTGCGGCGAACGAGGCGCTGGCCCATGCCGCCGCCATCGCCCTGAACGTCGTGGTCATCGACCACCACCTGATGCGCAGCGAGCCGCCGACGGCGCTTGCGGTCGTCAATCCTAACCGGCCGGGTTGCACCTCCGGTCAGGGCAATCTGGCGGCGGCGGGCGTAGTGTTCGTGCTGCTGGCGGCCCTGAACCGTGAGGGACGCCGGCGCGGCCTTTTCACCGATAGGCCGGAGCCGAACATTCGCCAGTGGCTGGATCTGGCGGCGCTGGGGGCCATTTGCGATGTCACGGGCCTGACCGGCTTCAACCGCGCTCTGACCGGATTAGGGCTCAAGGTCATGAGCGACTGGCGAAATCCCGGCTTGCGCGCCCTGCTGGCGGCGGCAGGGGCGGAACCGGGGCCGGCCAAGAGCAATCACGCCGGCTTCATCTTGGGGCCCCGCATCAACGCCGGCGGTCGCATTGGACGGTCGGACCTGGGCGCGCGGCTGCTGTCCACCGATGACCCGGCCGAGGCCGAGGCGCTGGCGATCGAACTGGACGCGCTGAATCTTTCGCGGCGCGATGTCGAACGGCAGGTGACGGACGCCGCCGTCCGGCGCGTGGAGGCCACCGGCGTTCATGCCGACGACAGCGCTGTCGTTATAGTGGCCGGCGAGGACTGGCACCCCGGCGTCGTCGGCATCGTCGCCGGCCGCCTGCGCGAACGCTGGCGCAAGCCTGTCATCGTCATCGGCGTCGATCCGGTGACGGGTCTGGGCAAGGGCTCGGGACGATCCCAGCCCGGCATGAACCTGGGCCGCGCGATCCAGGTGGCGTGGGAGAGCGGCATCCTGATGGCGGGAGGCGGTCACGCCATGGCTGCCGGCCTGACCATGGACAGCGCGCGCGTTGCAGAACTGACAACATTCCTGAACGAGCGACTGGCGTCTGAGCGTGTCGAGGCGGTCGCCCAGGATGTGCTGGAGATCGACGCCCTGATCGACCCCGGCGCGGCGACTCGCACCCTGTTCGAATCGTTCGAGCAGTTGGCGCCCTTCGGTCCCGCCAATCCCGAACCGAGCTTTGCCCTGACCGGCGTTCAGGCGCGCGAACCCGTGGCGATGAACGGCGGTCATGTCCGTTGTCGCCTGGTCGGCGCGGACGGCGCATCGGTGAAGGCCATCGCTTGGCGCTGCGCCGATCTGCCGTCGGGCCAGGCCCTGCTGTCGGGGCAGGGCGGGCTGAGCGTCGTCGGGCGCCTGAAGGCCGACGACTGGAACGGCCGCAAGGGCGTGCAGTTCGAGATCGAGGATGTCGCCGATCCCCGGATGATCTGACGACGTCCAAAAAACTCGAAATCCACGCTTGCACCGTCCCGAGGGCGCGGCTATATCGCCGGCTCTCCCGCGCAGCGGTCCCTTCGTCTATCGGTTAGGACGTCAGGTTTTCAACCTGAAAAGAGGGGTTCGACTCCCCTAGGGACTGCCACGCGGGCAGTTCGCCGGTCGAGCCGCAAGGCTCCTGGCAACGAAATCGCCTTACATTTCAGACGATGCGGAAACGCCTTCCATTATATGGCGTCGCACCTGCGTCTTCATTCCCCAAAGGCACATCCTTCGCCCCGAGCGTGCATTTTCCGCTTTTCAAACTTTCGCGGAACAGTGTTAAACATAAGAATAAGTCCGTTAGAGGCACGGACGGGGGTTCTTAAGTGTCTGAATATAGCGAGACGGAGACGGCGCAGACCGTCCGCGTCACTGGGCGCGTGAAGTGGTTCGATGCGATGAAGGGTTATGGGTTCATCGTCCCGGACGATCCCGCCCTGACGGAAATGCGAGACGTTCTGCTGCACATCAGCAGCCTGCGCGACCTTGGCCGCGACGCCGCCGACGAGGGCGCGCCCATCACCTGCGACTGCGTCAAACGCTCGAAAGGCTGGCAGACGCTCGAAATCCACGACCTGGGGGAGGGCGAAGCGCCTCAGGTCGTGCGTCGGCCGGCCGCCACGACGACCATGCGGCCGCCGGTCGAAACCGATGAAGAGCTGGAGACGGCGCTGGTCAAATGGTTCAATCGCACCAAGGGCTACGGATTCGTCGTGCGAGATCGCGAACCGGGCGATATCTTCGTCCATATCGAAACCCTGCGTCGCTGTGGCCTGGAAGATCTGATTCCCGGCGATGCGGTGCGGGTGCGATTCGCCAACGGCCCGAAAGGCCTGGTGGTCGCGGACATCAGACCGGGCGACTGATCCGTCGCCCAGGAGAGGCGTATGATCGAGACGACGAGACGTTTTCTGATGGCGGGCCTGCTGATGCTCGCTGTCGCCGGTTGCGCCGCCAAGGCGCCGCTTGGTCCTAATGGCGAGCCGCTGCAGAAACTGGCAATCGTCACCACATCCGGCGAACATCCGTTCTGGGTCGAGATCGCCGATGAGGAGCCTGAGCGGCAGCGCGGCCTGATGTTCCGTCCGCCGCTTGAGGACGACCGCGGAATGCTGTTCCAATGGCCGGGCGAGGCGCCGCGCGAGCAGAGTTTCTGGATGCGCAACACGCCCAGCTCCCTGGATATCCTCTACATCGACCCTCGGGGACGAATCGTCTCCATCGCTTCGCACGCCACGCCCTTCTCGGAATCACCCATTGCGTCGAACGGCGCCGCCAATGGCGTGCTGGAATTGCGCGCTGGGCGGGCTGCCGAGATCAACGCCAAGCCCGGTGACAAAGTTTTACATCCTTATTTCAAGCCTTGATTGCGGATCGCCGCGCGAAGTGCCAATAGAGCGCTCCGTTCGGTCCGGGGTGTAGCGCAGCCTGGTAGCGCATCTGGTTTGGGACCAGAGGGTCGGAGGTTCGAATCCTCTCGCCCCGACCAACGGAAGGCCGCTGGATCATACGTCCAGCGCGCGTTATGGCAGGGCCAGAGGCCCCGCCGTCACTGAGGATTTCGCCATGCTGGCTCGCATTTACCGCCCGGCCAAAACCGCGATGCAGTCGGGCAAGGCCAAGAGCCGCGACTGGCGTCTGGAATTCGAACCGACCTCGGCGCGCACCATCGACCCGCTGATGGGCTGGACCAGCTCCAGCGACATGAACGGTCAGGTCCGCCTGAACTTCGAATCGAAGGAAGAGGCGGTCGAATACGCAGAGCGCCACGGCATCGCCTTCCGCCTGTCCGAGCCGAACGATCCGCCGATGATCATCAAGGCCTACGCCGACAACTTCGCCACCAACCGCAAGCAGTCCTGGACGCACTGACGTCTGACGTCTTGCAAGAGCGCCCATAGCTCAACCGGATAGAGCACCCGCCTTCTAAGCGGGATGTTGCAGGTTCGAGTCCTGCTGGGCGCGCCATCCCCGGCGCCTTCGAGGGGCCTGATCCATGACCGACTTTCAGACCTCGCCCGATCACGCAGTCCGTGTCGCGGCGCTCTATCGTTTCGCACCCGTCGCCGATCGTGCCGCCGTGCGCGAAGCGCTTCAGGCCGTTTGCGACGCCGGAGAGGTGAGGGGGACGCTGCTGGTCGCGTCAGAGGGACTGAACGGCACCATCGCCGGGTCGGCGGCGGCCGTCGACGCGGTGTTGTCCACAATCCACGCCATGCCGGGGTTCGAGACGCTGGAGCTCAAATACGCCTGGACGAACGCCTTGCCGTTTCACCGAATGAAGGTGCGCGTCAAACGCGAGATCGTCACCATGGGCCAGCCGGATCTGGACCCGGCGCGACAGGCGGGCGTCTATGTGTCGCCGGCGGACTGGAACGCGCTGATCGCCGATCCGGAGACCTTGGTCATCGATACGCGCAACGACTACGAGGGCGAGATCGGCGCGTTCGAGGGGGCGGTCCAACCCAACACCCGCAGCTTCCGCGACTTTCCCGACTGGTTCCGCACCGAGGGCCGCGCCCTGCTGGAGCAGACGGGCGCCAAGCGCGTGGCCATGTACTGCACCGGCGGCATTCGCTGCGAAAAATCGACGGCCTTCCTGAAGGCGGAGGGCGTTGAAAACGTCCACCATCTGGAAGGTGGCATCCTGCGCTACCTTGAGACGGTAGGTGAAGATGAGAGCCTATGGCAAGGCGAATGCTTCGTCTTCGACGAACGGGTCTCGGTCGGGCACGGGTTGAGCCAGGGGCCGCACACGCTTTGCAGGGGATGCCGTTTGCCGGTGGATGACGCCGGTCGGGCCTCGCCCCACTACGTCGAGGGCGTCTGCTGCGAGCGTTGCCACACGACGCGCGATGACGGTCAACGCGAGCGCTATGCCGAACGCCACAGGCAGATGGAAATTGCTCGCAAACGTGGCGACATTCACCTCGGGATCGCCCACAAGGACTGAGGTCGGTTCAGCGACGCGGCGGGCGAGGGAGAAAGGCGCTGGTTCGCGCGGCATAGGCCTCGAACGCCTTAGGGCGCGAACGCCGCATATGCTCTTCCAGCAAGGGCACGCCTGACACCTGGGTCAGAAGCCAATACATATAGGCTGGCCCCGTCAGCGCCAGCCAGCCCCACGGCCATTCGCCGCTCAGATTGACGGCGAACAGAGGCCAGGCGCACCAGCCCAGCCATTCGAAGAAATAATTCGGATGACGTGACCAGGCCCACAGACCGACATCGCAGACCTCGCCCTTGTTGGCAGGATTGCGCTTGAAAGCCGCCAGCTGCCGATCCGAAATGGCCTCGCCCACGAGCGCACCGACGAAGACCAGCGTCGCGACACCGTCTTGCAGGGTCAATCCGGGCGTCGGATTGCGGGCGGCGGCCATGACGCTGAGCGCAAGGAAAGCGGCAGCTCCGGCTTGAAGCATCAGGAAGCCGAACATCTTGGCCTGAAATCCGGTGCCCCAATCCTGGCGCAGCCGGGCGTAGCGGGCGTCCTCGCCCTCATGGGCGGCGCGCGCTGCGATGTGGGCGCCCAACCGCAGCCCCCACAGACCGATCAGCAGCGCCGCCAGATATTGCCGCAGAGACGGCGCCGCGCCATCGATCGGAAACAGCGCGACGCCCACGCCCGCCGCGCCCAGGCCCAGCGACCAGAAAGCGTCGGCCCAGCCGCCTTGACCCGTGCGTTTCTGCACCAGCCAGGCCGTCGACATCACGATGACGAGAAACAGGGCTGCAACGCCCCACAGGGCCGCCAGGCTGGTCACAGGCGAACGAACGGCTGGATCAGCTTGCCCACCCAGCCGTCCAGCTGGATCTGGCCATCCAGCGCCACGACGCAAAGGCAGGCTTCCTCGGACACCACGCGCGGCTGGTGTAGCACCTCGGGATCGGCTTCTTCGAAGTCGCCCACGTCGAACCGCTCGGTCTCCGTCGCATAGGCGCCGGAGATGACGCAGGTAAGTTCGACGCCGCCGTGCGTGTGCTTGGGCGTCTCTCGGCCGGATTCGATCTTCAGCAGGATCACGCGGCAGTCGCCATCACGAGGCGCATGGACATCGCGCACCCGCATGCCGGGGCCGACCCAGCGCCAAGGGCTGAGCGCATAGCGCCGCAGCGGCTCGGGCAGTTCGGGCATGTCGTTCAGCGGCGCGAGCGCCTTCACCTCACCTGCGTCGGTTTCGATCCGCGCCATCGCCCGGGCGAGCGCATCCTGAGACAGGGCCGACGGCGCCGCGTCGTCGAGGAATTCGCCGCCTACAGCCTGGAGATCACGCACCCAGGCATCGTTTGCCGGCCGCATCGCCAAGTGAGCGGCCATCACGACGGCTTCGGGCGGACTGAGGGTGCCGGCGGCATAGGCGAGCAGCCGTTCTTCGGAAGGATTGCGTTGCGGGTTCATCGCGCGGCTTCCTCTGACGGAGCGAGGATCAAGCGGAGTTTGGTCATGGCGTTACGAATACGGGATTTGACGGTGCCGAGCGGCAGGTCGAGGTGTTTGGCGATTTCGGAATGAGAGCTGTCCATGAAGAAGGCGAGGCGCAGGACCTCGACATGATCGGCGCTGAGCCGAGACAGGGCGTCTCGAACGCGGTCGGCGTCCTGGGACATCGACAGAAGTTCGTCGGGGCGGCGTACATCCTCGCCCGCCAACTCGATCTCCGGCGTCGGCAGAGGGCGCGCGTCGCGACGAAGCATGTCCAGGCGACGATTGCGGGCGATGGTGAAGATCCAGGTCGCGGCGCGGGCCTTGGAAGTGTCGAACAAGTCAGCCTTGCGCCATACGGTCAGCATCGCATCCTGGGCGAAGTCTTCGGCCGCGCCGGGCGTCGCCCCCGACTTGATCAGCCAGGCTTTCAGGCGCGGCGCGAAATAGGCGAACAGGGCTGCAAAGGCCTCCCGGTCGCGACGCAGCGCAATCGCTTCGATCAGCCGATCATGCAGGAGGGGGTCTGAAGGATTGTCGAGTGTCTTCATGCGCGGGGACCGGCATGGATTCGACGTGAAGGGCAGTGACTCGACATGCATGGACCCTAATACGCTCAGCCGAAATGTCTGGATCAATCGCGATCCGATCATGACGGCGGCCCGTAATCCGTTCATGCCTAGGCTTACGCCAGCGGGCGTGTATTCGGAGTTTCCATGTCCCTGTCGCCCGCGAATCCGTCTGCCGATCGCCTGAAGATCGCCGTCATCGGCTCCGGCGTCGCCGCCCTGTCGTCGGCTTGGCTTCTGTCCCAGCGGCATCAGGTGACGATCTATGAGAAAGCCGACCGGTTGGGCGGCCACTCCAACACCGTGAGGGCGGGCGTGCCGTCAGGCGACATCGCCGTCGACACCGGCTTCATCTGCTTCAACGATGCGACCTATCCCAATCTGATCGCCCTGTTTGAACACCAGGGCATCGCGACCCGCGCCACCGACATGTCGTTCGCCGTCTCGCTGGATGACGGCAAGTTCGAATATGCAGCGCCGGGCCTGTTCGCCCAGCGTCGCAATGCGCTGCGGCCTCGATTCTGGTCGATGCTGAGCGAAATCCTGCGCTTCTATCGCGATGCGCCCAAGGATCTGGCCGGCATGTCCGATCCGTCGCTCACCCTTGGCGACTATCTCAAGCGGGAAGGATTCAGCGAGGCATTCCGTGACGACCATCTACTGCCGATGGCCGCCGCCATCTGGTCTTCTCCGGCCCATACGCTGATGGATTATCCGGCCGAGTCCTTCATTCGATTCTGCGGAAATCACGGCCTGCTGAAACTGGTTGGCCGTCCCATGTGGCGCACCGTCGAGGGCGGCAGCCGGGTCTATGTCGAACATCTGGCGCGCGCCATCGACGACGTGCGCCTGGATCGTGGCGTGACATCGGTGCGGCGCACCGAGGAGGGCGTCTTCGTCCATGACAGCCAGGGAGGCGTCGAGCGTTTCGACCAGGTGGTGATCGGCGCCCACGCCGATCAGGCCCTTGCCATGCTGGCGGAACCCACGGCCAAGGAGAAAGCCCTGCTGGGCGCCTTCCGCTACAGCCGCAACCTGACGGTCCTGCATACGGACGCCAGCCTGATGCCGCGTCGTCGTCGCGCCTGGGCCAGCTGGAACTATATCGGCGCGGACGATGGTCTTTGCGTCACTTACTGGATGAACAAGCTTCAGGGCCTGCCGGGGGACGACCTGTTCGTCACGCTGAACCCGCCGCGCCCGCCGCGCGCAGACACCCTGTTGCGCAGCGAACTCTACGAACACCCAGTCTTCGATCCCGCCGCCATCCAAGCCCAGAAAGCGTTGTGGAGCCTGCAAGGGCAGGGGGGCGTCTGGTTCTGCGGCGCCCACTTCGGTGCCGGCTTCCACGAGGATGGGCTGCAATCCGGCTTGGCGGTCGCCGAACAACTCGGCGGCGTCCGTCGCCCGTGGTCGGTGCAGAACGAAAGCGGCCGCATCCATTTGTCGCCGCTGTCGACCCCCGTATTCGAGCAGGCCGCGTGAACCAGGTCTCGGCCCTCTATCGTGGCCGGGTCATGCACCGACGCCTGCGCCCAAAGACGCACCAGCTGAACTACCGCGTCTTCTGGCTGCTGCTGGATCTGGCCGAGATCGATGATCTGGATAGAGGCTTGCGGCTATTCTCTCGCAATCGCTTCAACCTGCTGTCCTTTCACGACGGCGATTACGGCGACGGTTCCGGCGCCTTGAGGCCTCAGGTCGAGGCTTGGATGAACCGCGCAGGCATTGACCTGGACGGCGGCCCCATCCGTCTGCTGACCATGCCGCGCGTGCTGGGGTACGTCTTCAATCCGATCAGCCTCTATTATTGCCATCACGCCGACGGCCGACTGGCGGCGATGGTGTACGAGGTGACCAGCACCTTCGGCATCCGCCACGCCTATGTCATTCCCGTGCCAGCCGAGGATCAAACGTCCGGCCTGATCCGACAGGGCGCCGCCAAGGCGCTGTATGTTTCGCCTTTCATGGGCATGGACATGGATTATCGCTTCCGCGGCCATGCACCGGCTGAACGGGTCGATATGACGATCGACGGCCTGGACGACGATGGCGTGCTGATCACGGCGGCCATGTCCGCTGAACTCCAGATCCTAGACGACCGCCATATCGCGGCGGCTACAGCGGCGATCCCGCTGATGACTTTCAAGGTGGTCGCCGCCATCCATTACGAGGCGCTCAAGCTTTGGCTGAAGGGCGTCAGACTGACGCGCCAACCGCCATGCGCGAAGATGCCGGTGACGATCCAGAACCAGGCGCAGGATAGCCGATTGTGACCGACCATGATTGATTCCCGCGTTTTTCGCGATTGATTGCCGACCGACGCGCTGCGCGGCCTCGCAGAAAATGTGAAATTTGCAGAATTAGGCCGGCTAATTTGGCTCATAATTACTACCGTCACGCCTGAAGTAGTAATTGTGGAATCGTGCATTGCTGGCGCGGCCACTCCTAAAGGCGTTTGTTAATTGGCGACAGGAGTCGCCAATCATGCCTTCCGCATCCCGTGCCTATGACGAACGACTTAGACGACGTTTTGTCGTTGCTCGTCGAATAGCGGCTGGGGAATTCGGTGGCTACGCGCTGCCTGAGAGCGTTCTGAAGGAGACCTTGAATGTCTCCTTGAAAACCCATCAAGGCGATATCAAACGAGCGAAAATCTTCGACACATTCGAGTCATGGAAGCCCGGAAAAACGGGACCAAAACCGGGAACGCGGATCTCTAAGCGTTTGCTGAGGATCATAGAAGCCTGGACGTACGAACGGGCGAACAAGAAGCGGAATGACCGAAAGCTGAGCGCCGATCTCGCATCTCACTTCGAACGAAATGGAGTGCCTGCAGCCGAGCAGCCATCCGAGTCGTCAATACGGCGCGCCATTCTAGACATCTACAAGCGTGATCCGGCGCACTTCGCTTCGCAACGTCACGGTCGGTTGGGGCGTCGGATGCACATGCTGCAGAAAGGTACTTTGCAGGCCGAAAGGCCTCTTCAGTTTGTAATTATCGATCACACGCCCGCCGATGTGAAGGTGCTGAGCATCGAGCACCCTGAACACGTCGTGCGACCCACGCTCACGACAGCTACAGACTTGTTTACTGGCGTGAAGCTTGCCGGCTTTCTCTCCAGGTTTCCGCCCGGACGAGAAACCGTAGCGCTGGCAATGGCGATGGTCGTGGCCGACAAGACGGACTTGCTGCGCACCTATCTGGTGCCGGGAGAATGGGAATGCTGCGGCATTCCAGAATGCGTCATGGTCGATGGTGCTGGCGAGTTCGACAACGACACCTTCAAATGGTCCTGCGACCGGTACGGCATCGATTTGGAGATCGGGCTGCCCGGTTTGCCTGAACAGCGATCGCCGCATGAGCGGGCCTTCAGAAGCCTAACCTCAGATATTCACGAGTGGCCGGGCACCACGCTCAGCAACCCGCAAATGCTGAAAGATCACGGAGGTGAAAGGGCTGCCGAACTTCCGTTCGAAGAGGCCCAGCGTCGGCTATTACTGGCGCTTATGGAGTTCAATAACGAGACCTATGGTGGTTCGGAGCCTCCTCGAATTTATAAATGGAGGCAGTATCAAAGCACTCATCCTACACGGCGATTGGACGCACTGGATCAACGAAGGACATTCATTGAATTTCTACCACATAGAAATGCAAAGCTTCAAACCAGAGGAATCAAGTTCGAAAACTGCTGGTTTCGATCGGGAGACCTTGCCAAGCCCATCTACGAAGGGCGCCGGCAGGTCCGGTTCCATTGGAATCCCCGCGACTTGAGCGAGATCTATGTCTCGATTGAAGATGGACCATACCTGACCATCCCAAGAGTGACCAACCGTCACGCACCCATCGAGCTGTATGAGTTGCGGCTCTACAATAAGGGGCGTCGCCGGGCGGCTGAAGAAGCCAAAGACTCGCTGCTGCTGGCGCATATTCGAGAAGCGAAGAGAGCTGACGTTTCCCCTTATCTCCGTCTTTTGGGTGAGGCTCGCGATCGCGGCCCAACTGCTTCACACCTCGAAGACTTATCTCGGCCCCTGGATCTGTCAGGTTTTCATCCCAGGAAGTCTCTCGATATCGCCACTGAGATAGTGCCCACCGAGCCGCCACTCACAGCTCGTGCTGAACCACCCCCCACAGTGCATGCTGAACAGGCGCTATTGGGTTTCCGAATTCCTGATTTTCCCACGAGGCTGAAATGACCTCGGTCGAGTCAGATCCATTCGCACATTTGATCCCCGACGCCCGCAAGGTCTTGGACGGCTCGGAAGCGGCAAGATTTGCCTTCATCGGCCGCGACAAGTTGATCGAAACCCCAGCCTTGAGGCAGGTGCAGCAGTATGGGGAGGACCTTTACGCTCATGCTCAGATCCAGCGCCCGCCCAATGGCCTGCTGATTGGACCATCGGGTATCGGAAAGACCCATGCCATCTCATCACTGCTTGATCGCCACCCTCCGCGCCGGTCTAGAGCTAGCGGGGAGCTTAGAGTGCCTATCCTTCTCCTGGAATACCCGCCGGAACCAAGCCGGCGCTGGTTCGCCAAGGGCATTGCTGAAGGTCTCGGCTATGCAATGCCGCTGCCTAGGCACAGCGCCGACATCTACGCCCTGTTGTTGAGATTGATCGACAGGGCGCGGACTAGGCTCATCATTTGTGAGGAGGTTGGTCAGCTTCATGGGTGGGGTCGAGACCACGTCTTATATTTCTACGGCCTCACGCGATGGCTTTCCAATCAGACGAAGGTTCCAATTATCTACACGGGAACCGATCAGGCGGCTGATCTCATTGACGGTGACATCCAGCTCAAGAGACGGTTCGAGCGCATGGAGTTGCAGCCTTGGAAGGCGGACGCCGAGTTCGCGGGGTTCATCAAAGCCTACCTTAGAACGCTGCCTCTACGCCACGAGACCATCGTCGATATCAGCCTGGTGGAATGTGTCCACGAGATGGGCGAGGGGATCACCGACACAGTCGTCAAAATCCTCAACCGGGCAGCAAAGCGCGCCATCCAGTCGGGTGCGGAGAGAATAACGGCAGCCGCCATCGTCGCCGACGTTAGTCTGCCGCCGGTGACGACGATCGGCCGCCCGATCGTCAGGCGGCGAAAACGCCGTCGCTAGGTTTGCTGGCCACCATGCAAACTAGATCGAGCGAGAACCCACCCGATGACGCGTAAGCAGCGGCGAGTCGGCTACAGCTATGCACCACCTCCCGTGGACAACGAAACGCTAGGGTCGTGGGTCCAGCGTGTCGCCTGGGGCCAGGAGACGTGTGGATCACGACTGATTGGTCGCATCGACGTCGATTGGTCGCCGCCAACCGAAGTGCTCCAGCTGCTGGCTGAGGGTAGTGCACAGCCGGTCGACAGGCTTCGAGCCATGGCTTTAGATCGGCGCTATCCTGGGACGACCCGCTCCGATTTCGCCCGATCTGACGGGGTTGCGTTCCCCGGATGCCATGCCTTTTGCCCCATATGCGCACGACGTGATCTCGCGTTTTACGGCCATGTCGTATTGAGGGCGCGGAATGCCGGGTTTTGGCGCCTGGCCTGCGGCGAGCATCGCTGTCTGCTCGACAGCGTGGAAAGCGAAGACGAGATCACCCCTCATCGCAGGCTCCATGACCGTGGGTGGCTCGATGGTCGAATCCGCGCAGCAAGACCAGCGTTTGCAGCGCCGCCGACGGCGCTGGCGTTCGAACGCGCAGTACACCGCGCTACTGCCGGACGTTCCCCTGGTCCGTTATGGCTTGAGCAAGACCCGCAACGCTTCAAGGCTGCAGCCACCTTTCTAACCACTCAGGTTCTGTTGGTGAGACGTGACGGAGTCGGCCCCGGTCCATCGCCTGCATGGGCCCTGCTCGGCGCCAGAATGCCTGATATTCACGGAAAGGGGACCGACCGCTGGGATGACAGTTTCGTTCGGCGCGCACCAAGTTGGCTACGCGTCAGGGCGATGACGGCATGTGCCCGTCTTCTCCTTCGACCTCGTGCATGTGGATCGGCGTGGAAAAGGGACCCCGTTAGCGGTGTGATCGGCGTCGAATAAGGACCCCTCATTCCTGAGGTCTAACGGTGGCGGCTTGGCGGATGTCAGGCGGCGAGTTCGGGATGTTGGTGTT